>Ga0207895_1000241_pt1 | contig 28303 bp, 25 predicted proteins | sample MalvirmetaMSP112_FD_184230 | JGI IMG/M metagenome (GOLD analysis project Ga0207895, IMG submission 184230) | Marine viral communities from the Deep Pacific Ocean - MSP112 (SPAdes) | ecosystem: Environmental > Aquatic > Marine > Oceanic | place: Pacific Ocean | collected 2011-05-24 | reverse complement strand
GCGACGAATCCCTGGACTGGCGCGAGGGCTGGGAATATTACGCCGACTGCCACCTGTTCCGGGGCCTGGGCGGCAGCCACGGTTTTGATGACTTCGACGCCTTTATTCCGCTAGTGTTGCGCTTTTGCGGCATTCGCCTGACGCCGGATACCTGAATTCATACCGATTAGAGATTTATGGCCAACACCTATACCTCCGAGAATATCGAGGTCCTTTCGGGCCTGGAGCCGGTGCGTAAACGCCCGGGTATGTACACCGACACCAGCCGTCCCAACCACCTGATCCAGGAAGTGGTGGACAACTCCGTGGACGAGGCCCTGGCCGGACACGCCAAAAGCATTCGCGTCACCCTGCTCAAGGACGGTGGCGTGGAAGTGGAAGACGACGGCCGGGGCATGCCCGTGGACCCGCACCCGGTGCAGAAGAAGCCGGGCGTGGAAGTGATCCTGGCGACGCTGCACGCCGGCGGCAAATTCTCCAACAAGAACTACCAGTTCTCCGGCGGTCTGCACGGCGTCGGCGTGTCGGTGGTCAACGCCCTGTCGAAAAAGCTGGAAGTGTTCGTCAAACGCGACGGCGAGGTGCACCGCATCGAATTCGCCGGCGGTGAGAAAACCGCCGACCTGGAAGTGGTCGACACGGTGGGCAAGCGCAACACCGGCACCATGATGCGCTTCTGGCCGGACGAAAAATATTTCGATTCGCCGAACATTTCGGTGCCGCGCCTGCGCCATCTGCTGCGCGCCAAGGCGGTGCTGTGTCCCGGGCTGCTGGTGACCCTGGAGAACAAGCAGACCGACGAGACCGAAACCTGGCAGTTCGCCGACGGTCTGGTGGAATACCTGGTCGACAGCACCCGGGGCTGGGAGCGCGTGCCCGCCGAGCCGTTCGAGGGCGCCATGAACGGCGACACCGAGGCGGTGGACTGGGCGGTGCTGTGGCTGCCCGAAGGCGGCGAACTGGTCACCGAGTCCTACGTGAACCTGATTCCCACCACCCAGGGTGGCACCCATGTGAACGGGCTGCGCTCCGGGCTGCTGGAAGCGATGCGCGAGTTCTGTGAATTCCGCAACCTGCTGCCGCGCGGCGTCAAACTGACCCCCGAAGACATCTGGGACCGGGCCTGCTACGTGCTCAGCGTCAAAATGCAGGACCCCATGTTCGCCGGCCAGACCAAGGAGCGGCTCAGCTCCCGGCAGACCGCGCCGTTCGTGTCCGGGGTGGTGAAGGACGCGTTCTCCCTGTGGCTCAACCAGCACACCGACGAAGCCGAACGGCTCGCCGACCTGTGCATCAACAACGCCCAGAAGCGGCTGCGCGCCGCCAAGAAAGTCACCCGCAAGAAAGTCACCAGCGGCCCGGCGCTGCCCGGCAAGCTGGCGGACTGCACCAGTGACGACCCGGCGCAAAGTGAAATCTTCCTGGTGGAAGGGGACTCCGCCGGCGGCTCCGCCAAGCAGGCCCGCGACCGGGTCTACCAGGCGATCATGCCGCTGCGCGGCAAGATCATGAACACCTGGGAAGTGGACCCGGCGGAAGTGCTGGGCAGCCAGGAGATCCACGACATCGCCGTGGCGCTGGGCATCGAGCCGGGCAGCGACGATCTGGGCGGGCTGCGCTACGGCAAGGTGTGCATCCTCGCCGACGCGGACTCCGACGGCCTGCACATCGCCACCCTGTTGTGCGCGTTGTTCCTGCGTCACTTTCCGGCGCTGGTGCGCGGCGGCCATGTGTTCGTGGCGATGCCGCCGCTGTACCGCATCGACGTGGGCAAGGACGTCTATTACGCCCTGGATCAGGAGGAGCGCGCCGGCGTGCTGGACCGCATCAAGGCGGAAAAGAAACGCGGCAAGGTCAGCGTCACCCGCTTCAAGGGCCTGGGCGAGATGAGCCCCATGCAACTGCGCGAAACCACCATGGCCCGCGACACCCGCCGGCTGGTGCGCCTGAGCGTGGACGGCGCCGACGACACCCATCAGTTGATGGACATGCTGCTCAGCAAGAAGCGCGCCTCCGACCGCAAGAACTGGCTGGAAGAGAAAGGCAACCTGGCGGAAGTATAAAAGATGGCAGACGATTTCGAAGACCTGTCCCTCAGGGACTACACCGAAAAAGCGTACCTGGACTACTCCATGTACGTGATCATGGACCGGGCGTTGCCGAAGATCGGCGACGGCCTGAAGCCGGTCCAGCGGCGCATTGTCTACGCGATGAGCGAGCTGGGCCTGAAGAGCACCGCCAAGTATAAAAAGTCCGCCCGTACCGTGGGCGACGTGCTGGGTAAGTTCCACCCGCACGGCGACTCCGCCTGTTACGAGGCCATGGTGTTGATGGCGCAGCCGTTCAGCTACCGCTACCCGCTGGTGGACGGCCAGGGCAACTGGGGCAGCCCGGACGACCCGAAATCCTTCGCCGCCATGCGTTACACGGAATCCAAGCTGGCGCCGTACGCGGAAGTGCTGCTCGCCGAACTGGGCCAGGGCACGGTGGAATGGGTGCCCAACTTCGACGGCACCATGGACGAGCCCAAGCTGCTGCCGGCGCGGCTGCCCAACGTGCTGCTCAACGGCACCACCGGCATCGCCGTAGGCATGAGCACCGACATCCCGCCGCACAACCTGCGCGAGGTGGCGCAGGCCTGTATCCACCTGCTCAAGGACCCGGGCGCCTCCCTGGACGACCTGCTCGAATACATCAAAGGCCCGGATTTCCCCACCGAGGCGGAAATCATCACGCCGCGCAACGACATCATCCGCATGTACGCGGAAGGCAAGGGCAGCCTCAAGCAGCGCGCCGTCTACGAGCGCGAGGAAAACGACATCGTGATCACCGCGCTGCCCTATCAGGTGTCCGGCGCCAAGGTGCTGGAACAGATCGCCGACCAGATGCAGAAGAAAAAGCTGCCCATGGTCAGCGACCTGCGCGACGAATCCGACCACGAAAACCCCACTCGTCTGATCATCACGCCGCGCTCCAACCGGGTGGATATCGCGCAACTGATGGGCCACCTGTTCGCCACCACCGACCTGGAAAAGAATTACCGGGTCAATCTGAACATGATCGGCATCGATGAGCGTCCCCAGGTGAAGAGCCTGGACATGATTCTCAACGAGTGGCTGCAGTTCCGCATGGTCACCGTGCGCCGGCGTCTGCAGCACCGTCTGGACAAGGTGCTGGACCGCCTGCACCTGCTGGAAGGTTTGTTGATCGCCTATCTGAACATCGATGAGGTGATCGAGATTATCCGCCGCGAAGACGCGCCCAAGCCGGTGCTGATGGAGCGCTTCGGGCTCAGCGACCGCCAGGCGGAAGCGATCCTGGAGCTGAAGCTGCGCCATCTGGCCAAGCTCGAGGAAATGAAGATCAAGGGCGAGCAGGATGAGCTCGCCGAGGAACGGGACAAGCTGGAAGAGACCCTGGGTTCGGCGGCGAAAATGAAGAAGCTGATCGCCAAGGAACTCAAGGAAGACGCCGAAAACTTCGGCGACGACCGCCGCTCACCGCTGGTCGAGCGCAACGACGCCAAGGCCCTGGACGAAGCGGACCTGGTGGGCGCCGACCCGGTCACCGTGGTGCTTTCGGAAAAAGGCTGGGTGCGTTCCGCCAAGGGCCACGACGTGGATGTGGTGGGCCTGAGCTATAAAGCCGGCGACAAATATCTGGCGTCCGCGCGCGGCAAGTCCAACCAGCCGGTGTGCTTCCTGGACACCACCGGGCGCAGCTACTCGCTGCTGGCGCATACCCTGCCCAGCGCGCGCGGCCAGGGTGAGCCCCTGTCCGGCCGGGTCAGCCCGCCTTCCGGCGCCGGTTTCGTGGCCGCCATCATGGGTCAAGAAAAAGACGCCTACCTGATGAGCACGGACGCGGGTTACGGTTTCGTGGTGCGTTACGCGGACCTGCTGGCCAACAAGAAAGCCGGCAAGAGCGTGCTGAACGTGCCCAAGGGCGCCAAGGTGCAGCCGCCACGCCCGGTCAAGGACCCGCAGACCGACCTGATCGCGCTGGTCTCCAATGAGGGCCGCCTGCTGGTGTTCCCGGTGCGCGACCTGCCGGAAATGTCGCGCGGCAAGGGCAACAAGATGATGGCGATTCCCGGCGGCCGCGTCGCCGAACGCGTCGAGTTCGTGCAGGACGTGCAGGTGCTCGGCCCCGACGACACCCTGGTGATCTACGCCGGCAAACGTCATCTCAACCTCAAGGCCAGCGACCTGGAGCACTACTTCGGCGAGCGCGGCCGGCGCGGTGCCAAACTGCCGCGCGGCTTCCAGAACGTGGACGTGATGACGGTGGAAGCCCGCTGACGGGCCCCTCGGGGCCTATAAACAATTCAATACAAGTACGGTCTTGGGCCTGTGGATCGGGTTGGCTATGATCCAGATTCATCTTGGGGAGAGGGAGTTCGCCTGATGCGGGCCTTGCTGACCGGTGCCACCACGTTCTTGCTGTTGTTGCTGAACACACTGACGTTGATCGGCCCGATGATGCTGATCGCCCTGTTTAAAGTGGTGCTGCCCGGCAAGCAGGCCAAGGCCGCCTGCTCCCGGGGCGTGATGTGGATCGCCGAGACCTGGGCGGAAATCTGCAAGGCGATCTTCGCGCTGATGACGCCCACCCGTTGGGATATCCGCGGTGACCAGAACCTGCGCAGCGACACCTCCTACCTGGTGGTCTGCAACCATCAGTCCTGGGTGGACATCGCCGCCCTGGTGCAGACCTTCAACCGCAAAACCCCGTATTTCAAATTCTTCCTCAAGAAAGAACTGATCTGGGTGCCGTTTCTGGGGCTGGCGTTCTGGGCCCTGGACTACCCGTTCATGAAGCGCTACTCCAAAGAGTTGCTGGAAAAGCGCCCGGAGCTGAAAGGCAAGGATCTGGAGATCACCAAGGCGGCCTGCGAGAAATTCGCGGATATGCCGGTGACCGTGGTTAATTTTCTCGAGGGCACCCGCTGCACCCCGGAAAAGCAGGCCCGGCAGCAATCCCCCTACAAGCACCTGCTGCGCCCCAAGGCCGGCGGCGTGGCGTTCGTGATGGCGGCGCTGGGCGACGATCTGGACGCGTTGCTGGACGTGACCATTGCCTATCCGGAGGGCAAGCCGCCCGGCTTCTGGGCGCTGCTCAGCGGTCAGCTGGAGCGGGTGATCATCGACGTGCGCACCCACAACCTGGACCCGGCCCTGTGGGCCGGCGATTACCAGGAGGACGCGGCGTTCCGCGCCGGCGTGCAGCGCTGGGTGAGCGATCTGTGGGAACAAAAAGACGCCCGTATCGAGCGTCTTCAGAAGGAGTGGTGACCGCCGGGCGCCCGCCCGGCGGTGCGGCTCAGAAGCGGAAGGTGGCCGCCAGGTAGGGGCCGCCGATTTCCAGGTCGGAGTCCAGGCCGCTGACGTCGTCCAGTTCCACTTCCAGGCGGGAGTAGCCCGCTTTCACGCCCAGCAGGAAGTCCGACTGCCAGCCGATGTGCGCGTCGAAATCACGCATGCCGCTGCCGTCGTACTCAATCGCGTTGATTTCCCCGCCCACGTACACGCCGGTGAGCGGCAGGTTGGCGCGTACCGCGCCGTGGGCCAGCGGGAAGGTTTCGCTGGCGCTTTCCGACGCCACGTTGCCGACCGTCTGCGAGCGGATGGTGAAATCCGCGTCCATCTGCCGCACGGTCAGGCCCAGGTCCAGCTTCACCACGTTGTCCAGCGGGCTCCAGTAGAAGGTGCCGTCCAGCATTTCCATGTCGTACTCGGAGACCACGGTGGTGGCGACCGGGAACGCCTCGCCGTTAAACGTAATGGTTTCGTTGAGGCGGTTGCTGGCGTCGTCGGAGAGGTCCATGTAGCGCAGGCGCACATTGGGCAGCACCGGAACGGCGTGTTCCAGGCCCACGTAGAGCACGGTCTGGTCGGAGTCGTCGAAGCCCAGGTCGTCCTCCATGTCGATGTCGTTGCTGCCGGAAGCGATGCTGCCGGAGGTGTCCGGGCTCCAGGCGTAGCCGCCGGCGTAAACGTCGACAAGCGGCGCCGCCTGTGCAAAGGGCGCGGCGGAGAGCGCGGCCAGACCGGCCATCAGGGTGATTTTTTTCATAATACAGGGTCCTCTGTCTCTAATAAGAAAGCATCAAAGCGCACCGGCTCAGTATTGCATTCACCCCGCCGCATACCAAGTAGAGTGATTCTGGTAAGCTGCGCCGCTGCCAACGTCGAGCGCCGCGCATTCCGTACCGCGCGGCGGCCCCAAGAAAGAGTGAAGCCATGTTTCTCGATGAAATGCCCGAGGGCTTCCGCTATCCGCAGCCGGAAGACGAACAGGACAAACAACTGCTGGCCCGCATCGAACGCAAGGGCTGGCATCACCTCAGCGTGGACGGCGCCGCCGGCGAGCCGGGCTATGCCTTCACGCTGGGGCACTTCCTCAAGCGGGACCACCCGGAACTGATCGTGGTGGGCCTCAAGGACACCCTGGCCAGCCGCCTGCTGGACAGCGCCGCCGTGGGCATCACCGGCCTGGGGCGCCGTCTGCGGCCGTTCCAGGTCTATGGCGACATCGCCGACGGCCTGGAGGTGGTGTTCCTGCCGGTGGCGCTGCCCGCCTACAACGAGTATCTGGGCTACGCCAACTGGTTCTACGCCGACCTGCCGGCGCCGTACCCGGCGCTGCAGATGGTGTGGCCGGACCCGAACGGGGTGTTTCCCTGGCAACCCGGTTATGATGCCCGCTTCCGCCGCGCCCAGCCGCTGCTCGGCGAGGCGCCCGAGGCGCCGTCGCTGCAGTAGCGCGCCGTGGAATAGGCAGGCGGGCCCCGGCTCCGTTATCCTGATCCCTGAATTTTCGTTATTGGAACCCCCATGGCTAATTCGTTGCAGGATCAGCTCCTTAAATCGGGGCTGGCGGACAAAAAGAAGGCGCGCCGCGCCAAGCAGCAGAAGAAGGAAGACGCCAACCGCGCCAAGCGTGGCGAGATCGAGCTGGAGGACCCGGCCGAGCGGGCCCGCCGCCAGCGCGCCGAGCAGGCGGAAAAAGACCGCCAGCTGGAAGCGGAGCGCCACCGGCAGCAGCGCGAGCGGGAAATCGTCGCGCAGATTCGCCAGCTGATCGAGACCCACCGTCTGGATCGTGCCCGGGGCGAGGTGGCCTACCAGTTCGTGCAGGACAAGAAGATCAAGAAGCTGCACGTCACCGAGCCGCAGCGCGACCAGCTGGCGCGCGGCCAGATCGCCATCGTCGCCCTGGGCGAAGGCCACGAGCTGGTGCCCACCACGGTGGCGGAGAAGATCCGCCAGCGCGACGAGGCCGCCGTGGTCCTGCTCAACGACCGCAACGTCCAGGACGAAGACGACCCCTACGCGGATTATCCGATCCCCGACGACCTGATGTGGTAACGCGATGACCGCCCCCGGCACGCTCCTTGGTACCCTGCGCACCCTGACGGTGCTTAAACGCATACCCGCGGGTCTGTTGCTGGACGGCGAAGACCTCGGCGAAGTGCTGCTGCCCGCCCGCGAGCTGGCTGACGACGCCGCCGACGTCGAAGCACTGGAAGTGTTTCTCTACGAGGACGGCGACGGCCGCCCCCGCGCCACCCTGGGCCGCCCCAAGGCGATGCCCGGGGAAGTGGCGCGCCTGCGTGTGGTCGACACCAGCCGCGTGGGCGCGTTCCTGGACTGGGGCCTGCCCAAGGATCTGTTGCTGCCGTTCGCCGAGCAGGGCAACCGCCCGGAGGTGGGCCGCTGGCAACTGGTCAAGGTGGTGCGTGACCGGGACGGCCGGCCGTTCGCCAGCGCCCTGCTGGACCGCCATCTGGAAGACACCTGCGACGCCTACCGCCAGGGCGACGCGGTGCCGCTGATGGTGGTGCAAAGCACAGACCTGGGCTACAAGGTGGCGGTGGACAACCGCTACTGGGGCCTGCTGCAGGCACCGCCCGGCGTGGCGCCCCCGCGCCCCGGCCAGCGCTTCACCGGCTATGTGCAGCGTCTGCGCGCCGACGGCCGTCTCAGCCTGACGCTGGACCCGCCCGGCGCCGCCAAGAGCGATCAGCTCGGCGAGCGCATCCTGGCGCGGCTGGAGGCGTCGGACGGTTTCTTGGCCCTGGGCGACAAAAGCAGCCCGGAGGCGATCCGCGCCGCCTTCGGGTGCAGCAAGAACGCCTTCAAGCAGGCCATCGGTAAGCTCTACAAAGCGGGGCGTATCGCCATCGAGCGCGACGGCATTCGCCGCCTTTGAGCCGCCCGGGCCGGACGCTTACAGCGCGCCGGCCAGACGCTCCACCGCCCAGACGGTGGCGATGGCGATAATCGCCACCGAGCCGATCGGCACGAACCAGCGCCGGTAGGCGGCGGTGCGCCGTACCAGGAACGCCGCCGGCACGAAGATCAACACGATCAGCGCCTGGCCGGCTTCCACCCCCAGATTGAAGCCCAGCAGGGTCAGCACCAGGCTGCCGCCGTCCAGGCCCAGATCGGCGAGCACGGCGGCGAAGCCGAGCCCGTGGATCAGACCGAACACCAGAGCCATGACCCAGCGGCGCGGGAAGTACTGTGGCGCCAGATTGCTGGCCGCGCCCAGGCCCACGGTGATGGCGATCGCCGACTCCACCAGCCAGGACGGCAGATTCACCAGCCCCAGGGAGGCCAGCGCCAGCGTCAGCGAATGGGTCACGGTGAAGGCGGTGACGATGCCCAGGGTGGTGAGCAGGGCCTCGCGCATGGACTCCTTGGGCCGCCAGGCGCCCTGGCGCCACACCAGCACCGCCGGGAACAGCAGCGTCAGCAGAAACAGAATGTGGTCGTAGCCGATCAGAATATGATGCACGCCCTGCCGGAAGAAGGTGGCCAGCGCGGCCAGGCCGCCGTCGCCGTCGCGGCTCAGGGTTTGCTCGCGGTGCTGGTTGCTGAGCGCCACCGGCTGACCGGGCTGATCCCCGTAGCGTACTTCCACCAGGCCCTGGTGGCTGGCGTCGCGGTCGAACAGCAGCCGGTAGTTCAGTGTCAGCGACAGTGGCGACAGGCCGCAGTCGCCCGTCAGCAGGAACACCGCGTAGGTGCCGTCCACATGGTCGTCCACTTTGAGGCCGTCACTGTCGAGTGTGCAGACCTGCTCGCGGTCGCCATCCCGGGCGGTTACCGTCAGCCGGCTGAGAATATGGTCTTCCAGTTCCGCGCGCCGCGCTTTCAGTTCGCCCCAGGTGACCCGGGCATCGCGGTTCTGATCCACGCCCACGGCCCGCTCCAGGTCGCGCAGCGCGATATCCCACTGTCCGGACAGGGCGCCGCCGTCTTCCACGTTGATGGTCAGATAACTGTCACTGGGTTTGTGCCCCAGCGCCAGGGTGGGAAGGATCAGTAGCAGTACGGTAATAAGCTTGATCATGACCCGGCCTCCGTACCGTTATCCAGGAACGGCGCCAGACGACTGTCCTGCACGCCGTGCTCGGCGATAAAGGTGCGCACCTCATCCGCCGCGCCGGGCTCGCCGGCGGCCCGCGCCGCCGCCAGGTAGATGTGCATGTCGGCGGGTTCTTTCTGGGTGCGCCAGTTCGCCCGCGCCAATGCCAGGGCTTCTGCCGGGTCGTCTTCCACCACCAGGGTGAAGCGCGCCAGTTCGCGCAAATGCGCGTACTCCGCGCTGCGTTGCGCCGCCGCCATCCGGTCGCGGAACTGTTGCGCCCAACGGTCGGCGTGCCGGTCCCCGGCGTCGATGCCGGCGATCGCCAGGCGCAGCAAGGCGCCGTCCTGGTCGACATAGTCTTCCAGCACATCGATGGCCGCGTCGGGGCGCGACTCGGCGAGCAGGAAATCCGCGTAAAGGTGCCGCAGGTAGCGGTCCTCGGGGTCCAGCGCTCGTCCCCGCTGGATGTGCGCGCGGGCGGCGTCCAGGTCGCCCTTCTGCCAGGCCATTTCAGCCAGGCGGGTCTGCATCCACACCGCCACATTGTCGGCCACGTCGCCGGCGCCGTCCGCGTACCGGCTCAACCGGGCGTAGGCGGGCTCAAGCCCGCCGTTGAGCGCCAGCACACTGGCCTGGCAGGTGAGGGCGGCCGCCGTCGGCACCAGGGTGGCGGCACGGCGGCAGGCTTGCAGGCTTTCTTCATACTGCCCCTGGACCTGGGTGATCACCGCCAGCGTCAGCCAGCCTTGGCCGAGGCGTGGATTTTGCGCCAGGGCCTCCCGCAGCTGGTGGCGGGCCTGGGTGAAGCGGTGTTCCCCCTGCGCGATGGTGGCGGCGAGCACCAGCACCGAAGGCGGCGCGTCGGACCCCAGCAGCCACGGCGACAGGGTGGCGCTGGCGTAGCCCAGATAACGGGGGTCGCCCTCGCGCCGCGCCGCCTGGATATACAGGCGTGCCAGCTGTTCCGCGCTGTCGCGGTCGCGAGGGTCGTCCGCCAGCTTTTCCTGAAGGGCATCGGCCCCGTCGAGAATGCTGGGGGTCGGCAGGCGCTGGAGGACCTGATCGTCGGTCTCGGGGGTATAGGGCGCCGCCACGGCAGGGTTGCCGAAAGCGCCGCCCACAAAAAGGAACAGCCCCGGCAGCGCGAGCCGCCGGAGCTGTTGCAGGATACCCCGTCCCTTAGTTGTTGCTCGACAGGACGTCGTCATAGGCATCCGGGTCTTCCTGGTTGGTGAAACGGAAGTTTCGATTGTTGATGTTGGCCGGCTCGCCGTTGGGGTCGTCGTCCAGCAGCCCCTTCACGAAGGCCGTGAAATTGGTGTTGTTGTTGACCACCGGGTCGTTGTCGCTGTCGCCGCCGCAAGCGGCGAGACCGACAATCAGACCCGCCAGTAACGCACCCTGTTTAATCAATCTCATCGGATCGCTCCTGTTTATCGAGCTTCGTTCGGAGAGCCCGGGATCGGATTCGCCAGGTACGGGAACTCGGCCAGATAGGTGTCATCGTTGTCGATTTCACCGCTGATCACCGAGGTGGCGGCGGTGGCGCCGGCGGCCCGTGTGCCGTCGGTGTAGAAGTTGTCACCGTTCTGAGGCGTGGACTGGGTGCCGCAGTTGCCGGCGCCTAACTGGCCACAGAGCTTGCCCATCGCCGCGTTCAACGCGATATCCACCACGTCGTCATAGGGACGGCGACCATTGGGGAAGCCGGCGTTGTCACCGCCAACGACGCCCAGATCGTTTTGCTCCGCCGGGGCGGTGGGCTCGATATCGGTGTTCAGCCGCAGCATTTCGCTGGGGGTCACGGTGGGCAGCTGGTTCACACCCGGGAAGCCGGTCAGGAAGGCGGTGACCAGATCGTTACGCGGCGTTTCCGGTGGCAGCGCAGCGTCGCCGAACAGAGCATTCAGCAGCACAGGCAGGCTCGGATTCGTAACGTATTGCGCGAATTGGCCATCGTCCTTGGGTTCACTGGCGTTGAAGCGGTCCTTGTCCGGCAGGCCGATCACCACTTCGTTGACCAGCGGTGAGCCGAGACGGGAGACCTGGGTGAAGGCGCCGCCTTCCACGCTGGCCGGTTTGGCGCCGGCGGAACCGGTCACCGCGGAGCCCTGCGGGGCCGGGTTGATGACCCGCGCCTGCGGCACGCTGGCGGTGGTCCAGCCACCGATCACGGCGCTATCACCGGCGGTCAGGCAGCTTTTAGGTACTTCCAGCGCAAGACTGGTGATGTTCTTGTCGCCGATAATGTTGCGTTCGCCGTCACGGGGGCCGACCGGATTGGTATTAACCAGGTCGAAGACTTCGCCCAGATTGACCACGAAGCCTTCCTTGCGCTGACCGACGAACACTCTGCCGTCGTTATCGCAACCGGGAATGGCGATCGGGTAAATCGCGTCGCTGGCGTAGGCGGGGTAATCGGGAATCGACTTGTTGCCGATGTTGTCCATCGGCTTGATGAAGGTTTCAGAGCTGCTGCTCGCGTTGGTGATGGCTTGCGACTGGCCGCTGCGGCGGTCGCCGGTAATCAGCTTCACCGTATAGGTTTGCGTGACGTTGAGCGCATTGGTGTCGCCCGCGGAGATCGGGCCGATATTGCTCAGCGGCACCGGGGTGTCGCCATCCGCGCCGGCGGGCACGGCAAGGTTCTTGTATTCGTTGTTGAACTGGAACTGGAATGTCAGATCCTCGATAGCGTCGCCGTCGTTATCGATATGAATTTCATAAACGGCGTTTTCGTCGAGAAGAAAATAGTTCGGACCGCCGTAGGCATCTTGCAGCGGCTGGTAGTTGGCGATGAGGGTTACAAAGTCCGAGCGGGTGGGTTCATAGCTGCGGAACATATAGAAGTCCGTGCCGTCGACCTTCGGACTGCCGGTGATGAACGGGGCTTCACGGTGGCTTGACGCGAGCGCCGAGGGCGCGGCCAGAACCAGTGAGGCCACCGCGATGGCGAGTGGTGATTTGGCAAGCAGATGTTGCATTTTTTTCTCCAGTTTTCGGTAGCGATCACGTTGTAATACGAGTTGGGTGATCGTTTGGATGCGGTAAAAAATTAACTTTTTATTGCATCCATTCGGCGGCGGAGCGCGTATCAGAGGGGAGCGGGTAGCACTGGAAATTCCACCCTTCCCCGTGAGCGCGGCGTGTAGACAAAGGAGCGGGACGCGCCATGAGTGAAAAGTTTTCGGATATGGTGCAACTAATGGCGCAGACTTCCAGAGGAGACCTGGCTTCGTTCGAAAGGTTGTATAGCGCGACTTCGCCGCGTTTATACGGCCTTTGTCTGCGAATGCTGGGGAATCGGCACGAGGCCGAGGACGTGTTACAGGAAATCTACATAAAAGTCTGGCACCACGCCGGTGAGTACCATCCTGAACGCGGTTCACCGCTCACCTGGATAATTTCCATCGGCCGTTACGCCTGCATGGATGTGCTGCGCCAGCGGCGCGGTCATCAGGATGTGGACGACCTGAAAAATCAGTTACGCAGCGGAGCCATGGAGCCCCAGCAGGCGGCGCTGGCAAGCGCGGACGAAAAAATTCTCGACCGTTGTCTCCGTGAGCTCAGTGATGAGCATCGCGCCAGCATTCAGCTGGCTTACTTTCACGGTCTTACCCATGGGCAGATGGCGCGCACCCTGGGGCGGCCGCTGGGCACGGTGAAAAGCTGGGTCCGTCGCGGTCTGGATTTCATGCGCCGGTGTCTGGAACGATGAAAGCGGATCGGCACGAACGTAATCACGCCCTTGCCGCGGAGTATGTGCTGGGCACCCTGACCGGCGCCGCCCGCCGCCGTTTCGAAACCTGGATGCTGGAGTCGCCACGGGTGCGGCGTCAGGTGTGGTATTGGGAGCGCCGCTTCCAGGCGCTCAACGGCGCCATTCCCGAGCGCCGCCCACCGGCGGTGGTATGGCGCAAAGTGCGTGGCCGCATTGATCGTCCGGGTAGCGGCGCCCGGAACCTGTGGTGGCCGGTGGGGGGCCTGTTGGCCGCCTCCCTGGTGATCGCGGTGATGCTGTTCTGGCCGGCGGCGCCGGCACCGCAACGTTTCGTCGGGGTGATCCAGAACAGCCAGGCGGAACCCCTGTGGGTGCTGGAGGCCCGCAGCGAGGACGGCCGGCGTTACCTGTCCGCGCAGGGCGTGCAGGTGGACGCCCCCGCCGACGGCAAGGCGTTCGAGCTGTGGTTGCTGCCCCGTTCCGGGGCCGCCATCTCCATGGGGCTGTTACCGACCGCCGACGAGGAGCAGGCCGCGGCCTTGACCGAGGAACATCTCCAGGTGCTGCGCCGTTCGCGCACCCTGGCCGTGAGCCTGGAACCGGCGGGCGGTTCACCCACCGGTCAACCCACCGGCCCGGTGTTGTATCAGGTCAGGATGGTCACCCTGTAAGCGCCGCCGCCGGCCGTGGCGGCCGTTGCCGGGTTCGTTCGGGTCAGGACCGGGGTTCATTATGGTCATTGAGCGCGGCGGCGGGCCGGGCGTAGTCTTGGGGTTCTTTCGAATTCAGGCGAGGAACTCATCGTGACCACGGCATACATCGTAGAAGCGGTACGCACCGCCGGCGGCCGCCGCAACGGCCGGCTCAGCCGGGTTCATCCGGCGGATCTGGGCGGCAAAGTCATTGATGCGGTGCTGGAGCGCACCGGCGTCGCGCCGGACCGCGTGGACGACGTGATCTACGGCTGCGTCAGCCAGATCGGGCCGCAGACCTTCAATATCGCGCGCACCTCCGTGCTCAGCTCACGGCTGCCGGAGTCGGTGCCGGGCGTGTCCATCGACCGGCAGTGCGGTTCCTCCCAGCAGGCCATCCATTTCGCCGCCCAGGCGGTGATGAGCGGCACCCAGGACCTGGTGATCGCCGGTGGCGTGGAATCCATGAGCCAGGTGCCGATCGGTTCGCCGGTCACCGTGGCCAAGGAGCTGGGCAATCCGTTCACCGGCGAGATCAGTCGCCGCTACCCGGGCGAGAACTTCAGCCAGTTCGTGGGCGCCGAGCGCATGGCCAAGAAGTACGGCGTCAGCAAGGACGACCTGGACCAGTTCGCCTACGACTCCCACCGCCGCGCCGCCGCCGCTACCGAAGCGGGCCGTTTCAAGCAGGAAATCCTGCCGGTGAACGTGAATTTGGATGACGGCGGAGAGACCCTGCACGATGTGGACGAAGGCATCCGTTGGGACGCCGATCTGGACTCCATTCGCGGCCTGCAGCCGCTGGCGGAGAACGGTATCATCAGCGCCGCCAACGCCAGCCAGATCACCGACGGCGCCTCGGCGGTGCTGGTGGCCAGCGAGCAGGCGGTGAAGGAGTTCGGTCTCAAGCCGCTGGCGCGCATCCATGCGATGGCGGTGGTCGGCTCCGACCCCACCATGGTGCTGGAAGGCCCGATCCCGGCCACGGAGAAGGTGCTCAAGCGCGCCGGCATGACCCTGGCGGACATCGATCTGTATGAGGTCAACGAAGCGTTCGGCTCCGTGCCGCTGGCGTGGATGAATGCTCTCGGCGCCGACTACAACAAGCTGAACGTCAACGGCGGCGCCCAGGCGCTGGGTCACCCGCTGGGCGCCACCGGCGCCAAGCTGATGGGCACGCTGGTGTACGAACTGAAACGGCGCGGTGGCCGCTACGGTCTGCTGGCGATCTGCGAAGGTCTCGGCACCGCCAACGCCACCATCATCGAAGTGCTCTAACGCCGTTCCAACGGCCCTTCGCCGGGCCGTGCGGGCCAAAAGAAGCCCGGCGCTTGTGGTTGGCGCCGGGCTTTTCTATGTTGAGCGGATAACCCGAAAATCCCCCAACACAGGTGACAGGCATGGCCACAGGCACGGTGCGCAGCAACGGCGTCGATCTCTTCTACGAAACCCGTGGGCCCGAGGACGGCGAACCGCTGGTCTTTATCATGGGTCTCTCCGCGCAGCTGGTGTTCTGGCCGGAAGGTCTGCTCGACGCCATGGCCAACCGGGGTTACCGGGTGATCGCCTTTGACAACCGTGACGCCGGTAAATCCACCGCCATCCGCGAGCCGTTCAAGTACGGCCCGATGACGGCGATGCTGCGCTACATGGTCGGCCTCAAAGTCCACGCCCCCTACACCCTGGACGACCTGGTCGCCGACACCATGGGGCTGCTGGACGCCCTGGGCATCGAGCGCGCCCATCTGGTGGGCGCCTCCATGGGCGGCATGGTCGCGCAACTGGCCGCCGCCACCCATCCGGAGCGGGTGCTCAGCGTCACCTCGATCATGTCCAGCACCAACAGCCCCTTCCTGCCGCCGCCGAAACCGGCGGCGCTGAAAACCCTGGTGGCGCCGCGGGTGAAGATTGAAACCGTGGAAGACTATGTGGCGTTCGGCCTGGGGATGATGGCCAAGCTGGGCGGCACCCTGGACCAGGGCCGCGAAGAACTCACCGAGATGTTCCAGCGCAGCTGGGAGCGGGGCCTGAACCCGCGCGGTATCCGCAACCAGTTCATGGCGATCATGGCCACCGGCAACCTCAGTAAGCGCCTGAAAAAAGTGCGCTGCCCCGCCCAGGTGATTCACGGCGGCAGCGATCCGCTGATCCGGCCCGCCGGCGGCCGCGCCTCGGCCCGCGCCATGCCCGGCGCCCGGCTCGCCATCATCGACGGCATGGGCCACGACTTCCCGCCGTCGGTGCAGCCGCGCCTGATCGAGCTGGTCGCCGAGAACTGCGCCCGGGCGCGCGCCGGCGTCGAACCGGCGGCGGTCTGACCGGCTACTCAGGCCAAAGCAGGAACAGGTACCCCGCGTACAGGGCGATCAGCGCCAGCCCCTCCAGCCGGTGCAAGATCCGTCCGGTGTAAAGCAAAGGGACCAACAGGACGGTGAACGCCAGCATCGCGGCATAATCCGTCCACGATATCCCGGGTGCATAAAGCGGTGACACAAGGGACGTGACGCCGAGAATGCCAAGGATGTTGAAAACGTTCGAGCCGACCACGTTCCCTATCGCGATGTCAGGCTGCTTTCGCAGGGCGGCGACCACTGAGGTCGCCAGCTCCGGCATGCTGGTTCCGGCGGCGACGATGGTCAGGCCGATCACTGCTTCGCTGACACCGAACCCTTTCGCCAGAATGATGGAATGGTCCACCAGCAGGCGTGACCCGAAGATAAGTATGCCCAGCCCCCCGAGCATAAAGGCGGTATCGAGAATCCAGTGGCGTGAAATGCCGGGCGCGGCGTCGTCGTTGCCGCCATTGACCGGCTCTTTGTTCGCGAACACCACGTTCATGACCGTGTAGGCGACGATGCCGGCGAACAGCAGCAGGCCCTCCAGGCGGCCCAGGGAGTCGTTCAGAAGAAGCACCAGCAGCAGGCAAGTCAGGCCCAGTGCGATCGGCGCGTCGATCTTGATGATCTTCCGGTGAACCGGGATCGGGCACAGTATCGCCGTTATCCCGAGAATGATGGCAATATTGAAAATGTTGGAGCCAACGACGTTGCCCACCGAGATGTCGCCTTGCTGCGACAAGGTGGCTTTCAGGCTCACCACCAGCTCCGGCGAACTGGTCCCGAACGCCACGATGGTCAGCCCCACCGTGAGAGGGCTCAGCCCCGCACGCAGTGCCAATGACGAGCTGCCCCGGACCAGCCCTTCGGCCCCGATAAAGAGAAGGCCGAGCGCCAGCACGATGTAGGTGAAGTTAACGATCATGGTGTCGAACTCTCCGGCTAAGCCCGGTGTTGGGGAAAAGTCATCACGTCGGCGATTTGATCACTGTACCGTTGCGCCATGAGCAGGCGTTCAACGCCCATGGCGACACCACTGCAAGCGGGTAGACCGTGTTCCAGAGCGGCCAGTAGCAAAGCGTCGGCGGCCATGGGAGACAGACCCTGCGCCCCACGCAACTCGCTGTCCCGCTTGAAGCGGCGGGATTGCTCGGCGGCATCGGTGAGTTCCTGGTAGCCGTTGGCCAGCTCCATTCCCCGATAGTAAATCTCGAACCGGTGCGCCACTTCCAGGCCGTCTTCGTCAAATCGGGTTTCAGCCAGGGCGGCGGCCCAGCCCGGGAAATCGGTCACCACGGACAGTTGCCCGGTGGGCAGGGCGGGTTCCACCCGGGTGGCCATCAGATAGTCCACGGCGGCGCTTTTGTTCAAGCCGTCGGGGGCGCCGTGGGATTCGGCAAGGGTGACCAGTTCAGAATCACTGGCGGTGAGCGGGTCCAGGCCGGTAACGTCGCTGAACAGAGCCCGAAAGCGGTAGCTTCGCGACGGCGCGCCGGGGAACAGTTCGCCGAACAGGGTCAGGCACTCGTTGATCAGAGCGCTCAGATCAAAACCCGGCCGGTACCATTCCAGCATGGTGAACTCGGGGTTGTGCCGGGCGCCGGCTTCGCCGTCCCGGTAGGCTTTGCAGATCTGATAGATCGGCCCGCTGCCGGCGGCCAGCAGCCGCTTCATATGATACTCCGGCGAGCTCTGCAGATAGCCGTGGCCGGGCACCGGAATGCACTGAATATGGGGGTCGCTGACCCCGTGGCGCGCCAGTTGCGGGGTGTCCACTTCCAGCACGCCCCGGGCGGCAAAAAAAGCGCGCACCGTGCTCAGCAGCCCGGCGCGCGCTTTGATGGCCTCCAGGGAGGCGGTGGGCCGCCAGTCGGTCACCACTAGTTTTTGATACGGCCCGCGTACTCGCCGGTGCGGGTGTCCACCTTGGCGATTTCCCCTTCCTGCACGAACAGGGGCACGCGGATCACCGCGCCGGTGCTCAGGGTGGCCGGCTTGCCGCCGGTGCCGGCGGTGTCGCCCTTCAGGCCGGGATCGGTCTCGACGATCTCCAGCTCCACGAAGTTGGGCGGGTTCACGTTGAGAGGTTCGCCGTTGTAAAGGGTCACCTCGCACATGTCCTCTTCCTTGAGCCACTGCTTGGCGTCGCCCACCGCGGCTTCGTCCGCCTGCTTCTGCTCGAAGGTCTCGGTGTCCATGAAGTGCCAGAATTCGCCGTCGCTGAAGATGTACTGCATCTGCACATCCAGTACGTCGGCGCCTTCCAGGCTGTCGCCGGATTTAAAGGTGCGTTCCCACACCTTGCCGGTCTTCAGGTTGCGCAGCTTTACGCGGCTGAAGGCCTGGCCCTTGCCGGGCTTTACGAACTCGTTCTCGATGATGGCGCACGGGTCGCCGTCGAGCATAACCTTCAAGCCGGACTTGAATTCACTGGTAGAATAGCTGGCCATAGATATCTATCCACTGTGTCGGGGAATTACCGGATGGCATTTAAGAAGCTGGCCATGATAACGCAGGAAGCGGACGGTTGGCAGGTACCCGACTGGCGCCGTCTGCAGGCCGACCTGGTCACCGGGGTGGGGGAGCTGTGCGAGCGGCTGTCGCTGCGCCCCGACCAGATCCCCGGCGGCGCCGACGACGACAGCGCCTTCCCGTTGCGGGTGCCGCGCCGTTACCTGGATCTGATCGAACCGGGCAACCCTGACGACCCGCTGCTGCTGCAGATCCTCGCCACCGGCCGCGAGCGCGAGGCGGTGCCCGGCTATCACGCCGACCCGCTGGATGAATCCCGCCACACCCCGGTGCCCGGCCTGCTGCACAAATATCATGGCCGCGCGCTGCTGGTGGTCACCGGCGCCTGCGCGGTGCATTGCCGCTACTGCTTTCGCCGCCACTTCCCGTACCAGGAGCATCTGTCCGGCGGCCGTTGGCAACAGGCACTGGACTGGCTGGCGCGGCGCACCGACATCAACGAGGTGATCCTCAGCGGCGGTGATCCGCTGACGCTGAGCAACCGGCGCCTGGGCGAGCTGCTGGAGGCCCTGGCGGCGCTGCCGCATCTGCGCCGCCTGCGGATCCACAGCCGCACCCCGGTGGTGATTCCCGAGCGCCTGGATGAGGGGTTGGCGGCGTTGCTGGCGTCACCACGCTGGCGCGCCACCCTGGTGCTGCACGCCAACCACCCCCGCGAGATCAGTCCGGCGCTGGCGGAGCGCTGCCGCGCCCTGGGCCGCGGCGGCGTCACCCTGCTCAATCAGTCGGTGCTGCTGGCCGGGGTCAACGACGACACCGAGGCCCTGGCGTCCCTGTCCGACGCCCTGTTCGAGGCCGGCGTGCTGCCCTATTACCTGCACCAGTTGGACGCGGTGGCGGGCGCCGCCCATTTCGCGGTGCCGGACGCGCGCGCCCGCGACCTGCACGCCGCCCTGCGGGACCGGCTGCCGGGGTTCCTGGTGCCCAGGCTGGCGCGCGAAGAACCGGGAGCGGGTTCAAAAACGGTATTGGCTGGATAATGTACAATTACCGGGTGTTCAAGTTATATTTGTGATGATCATCACAACAATAATTTGAATATAGCCTTCGCCGGGCGGCGGAGGCCAAGCCTGTGAGGAACAAGCCATGGAAGAGGCCCGCCAAACGGAGTCGGCGTGGGAAGTGCGTCTGGGGGTTCCGGAACCGGAATTGGACAAACTGTCGCTGGCCAGTGCCCGGCCGCGCCGGCTGCGCGCCTGGCTGGATGCGCTGCCGATCGGCGACCCGCACCGCGGAGCGCCGCCGTTACTGACGTTGCTGGACGAACTGCCCCGTTTGCGCGTTGACGGTCGCCGCCGGCTGGCCCTGCTGGAGGAGATCCGGCCCCGCCTCCGGCAACTGGCCTACACCCTGGAAAGCCGCTACCTGAATCTGCCCTTGATGCCGCCGGAGCGTGCGCTGCAGGCCGCCGCGTTATCGCACCGCTTGTTCCAGGGGCTGGCCATCGGCTACCAGAGCGTGGCCGCGCCGCTGTTGCGCGGCAAGCTCAACCGGCCCGAACGTCAAGCCGCCGCCACCGCCCTGCAGCGCGCCATGGACGCCCGCGCCCAGGATCTGTTTCTGCACATGCTGCTCTACAAGGAGCCGCCGGCGGGCACCTGGCAGGTCCTGCACAACCTCTATGCCGAAGCCGAGCGCCACGCCCTGGAGGCGCTCACCGTGTCGGACCCGGAGTTACCCGGCGAGGAAGGCGCGGTGTTGATCGCTTACGGCCGGTTGCTGCTCACCGCCAGCGCCCAGCCCAATCAGCTGCGCCAGCCGGCGTTGATGGCACTGTACCGGGCCGCCGCCCACTGGGCCCGCTGGATGCCGTTGCTGGCGGACGCCGCCGACGCCCCCTTCCATGTGGATCTGCAAAGCGACGCCGGCCCCCAGGCCCTGTCCGCCACGGCGGGCGACGGCCAGGCGCTGCGTTACTTCGACACCCGGCCGCTGGCCGCCGCGCTGGCCGAAGGCGGCCCCGGCCACCGCAGCCGGCCGTTGTCGGACATCCTCTCCCATCATTTGCGCTGGGCCTGGCTGGGCCCGCGCGAGCGGCGCGGGCCGCGCCGCCCGGTGGACGGTGAAATGCTGCTCTGTCTGGGGCTGGACGCGGTGCACCGGCGCCTGGACCAGGGCGAGGGCGATGAGCCCCTGCACCGGGTGCGGCGGGTGGATCACGGCGACGGCGGTTACTGTCTGGAGTGGCGTGGCGGCACCCCCAACACCCTGCGCGCCGGCGGCCTGCTGGCGCTGTCGCCGATGGAGCAGCCGCAATGGCGGGTCGGTGAAATACGCTGGGTGGCCTGGCTCGGCGACGCGGTGCGGCTGGGCGTGGCGTTGTTGCCCGAGACCCTGCGGCCGGTGCGTGTCAGCGCCGGCGACCCCAGTGCCTGGCCGGCGCCGGCGTTGCTGGTGCCGTCCCCGGAAGGTGACGATCCGGAGACCCTGGTGGTGCCCACCACCGGCTACCGCAGCGGTACCCGCCTGACCCTGTGGGACGGCCCGCCCCGGGACACCCGGCTCGGCGTGCGCCTGGCCGGCTCCCCGGATATCGCCCAGTACACCCTGCGTCCGGCGGTCTGAGCGCCGGCGCTCCGCAAGGACAATCCCGCGCGGCGGTAAGGTCTTTGGCGAACGCAGTCCCGTCAGGCACAATAGATGCTCTACGAATAACGGATGAGCACTGGCGCCGATGAATTACGCCCTCGATACCCTCCGCTTGCTGATCGCGCACGATTCCCAGGACGAAGCTGAACAGCTTATGAACACCCTCCGTAACGCCGGCCGCGCCACCCGCGCGCAGCTGGCCCTGGGCGAGGACGATCTGGTGAGGGCACTGAAGGGCGGCGCCTGGGAACTGATGCTGTGCCGGCCCACCTTCGGTGACGGCTCCTTCGAAAGCGCCATGGCGCACCTGAACCGGCTCGGCAAGGCACTGCCGGTGATTCTGCTCAGCGACGACTACAATGCCGAGATCGTGCGTAACGCCTACAAGGCCGGCGCCCGCGCGGTGGCGCCCAAGGACGACCGCGAAATGCTGATGCAATGCGTCGACCGGCTGATGGAATTCCTGCGCCTGCGCAAGGAGCTGCAACACTCCGAGATCACCCGCCACGAAGCGGAAAAGCGGCTCAGCCAGTTGATGGATCAGAGCCGCGACGCCATCGCCTATGTGCTCGACGGCATGCACATCCACGCCAATGACAACTACGCCCGCATGTTCGGTTACGACAGCGCCGAGGAACTGGCCGGCGTGCCGATCATGGACATGGTCTCCGCCAGTGACCACGACCGCCTCAAGAAGCTGCTGCGCAGCCGCGCCGAGAACGCCAGCCAGACCAACGAGCTGGAATGCCGTGGTGTGCATACCGACGACAGCGAATTCGACGCCACCTTCGTGTTCTCGCCCAGCACCTACGACGGCGAGGCCTGCACCCAGATCGTGATCCGCGCCGCCAGCCTGGACGAGAACGCCCTGCAGGAGCGCCTGCACGAGATCAGCCAGACCGATCAGGTCACCGGCCTCTACAGCCGCACCTGGTTCATGGAACAGCTGGATCAGGCGGTGGCCGAAGCGGCCCGCCAGGGGCAACTGGCGGCGGTGCTGTATCTGCGCCTGGACGGCTTTGAACAGCACCAGTCCAGCCTGGGCATGGAAGGCGCCGACGATGTGCTGCGGGCGGTGGCGGACTGGCTGCGCGAGCACAGCGCCGGCGGCAAGCTGGCGCGGGTGGACGGCGAGGATTTCGCCCTGCTCAAGCCGGTCAACGACCTGGACGAAGCCGGGCAGCTGGCGGAAGAACTGCGCGCCGGCATCGAGACGCTGATGCCGGAAGTGGCCAGCCGCACCGCCCACGTTACCGCCAGCCTGGGGCTGGCGTTCGCCCGCGAGGACGCGCGCAGCAGCCAGGACATTCTCACCAAGGCGCTGAAATGCTGTAACCAGGCGCAGCGCGAAAACAACGAGCAGGGCAACGCTATCAAGATCCATGACCCCATGGACGATGTGGCCGCCGGCTCCTCCGAAGCGATCGCGCTGAGCATCCGCCAGGCGCTGGAGAAAGGTAGCTTCCGCCTCAAATACCAGCCGCTGATGAGCCTGGAAGACGAAAACGAGCATGTCTTCGAAGTGTTCGTGCACATGCCGCAGAAGCAGGGCGACGACCTGGCCGCCGCCGACTTCATGCCCACCGCCGCCGAGCAGGGCCTGGCCGGCAAGGTGGACCGCTGGGTGGTGCTCAACGCCATGCGCGCGGCGGCTGCCCACGAACAGAAAATCACCTTGCTGGTGAATCTCAGCGGTTACTCCCTGGGCGAGCCGGGCCTGGCGGAATGGCTCACCAAGGCGATGCGCGCCGCCAAGTTGTCCGGCGAGCAGGTGATCTTCCAGTTCAGCGAAGGCGACGCGGTCAATTACCTCAAGCAGGCGGCGGCGTTCGCCGACGCGGTGCGCAAACAGGGCTGCGGCCTGTCGATCAGCCGTTTCGGCGGCGGCCTGGATCCGTTCAAGCTGTTCGAGCACATTCCCGCCACCATGGTGAAATTTGAAGGCTCCTTCACCCAGGAACTGAGCAAAGCGGAAAGCCGGGAACGGTTCGCGGAAATCATTCAGCAGGCCCGCGACAGCGGCCGCCGCACCCTGGTCGGCTTCGTCGAATCCGCCGCCCAGATGCAAACCCTGTGGAGCCTCGGCGGCGTCGACTACCTGCAGGGCTATTATCTGCAGGCGCCGATGGACCGCCTCGAGACGGCGGAAACCACGGAAGGATGAGAGAGCAGTTAACAGTGAACAGTTAATAGTTAATAGCGAAACAAAAAAAGCGCGGGCCAGTGGCCCGCGCTTTTTTAACTATTCACTGTTAACTGTTAATTATTAACTATTTCAGTAGTTCCTGTTGGTCTTTGTCGCGGACGCCGATCAGGTAAAGAATGCCGTCCAGCCCCAGGGTGGAAATCGAGTGGGCGGCGTTTTCCTTGACCAGCGGCTTGGCGCGGAAGGCGATACCCAGGCCGGCGGCGCCCAGCATGGGCAGGTCGTTGGCGCCGTCGCCCACGGCGATCACCTGCTCCAGGTTGATGCCTTCGCGGGCGGCGATCTCCCGCAACAGCTCCGCCTTGCGCTCGCCGTTGACGATCGGCTCCGCCACCTCGCCGGTGACTTTGCCGTCGACGATCTCCAGGGTGTTGGCGTAGACGTAGTCGATGCCCAGCAGTTTCTGCAGCCAGTCACCGAACCAGGTGAAGCCGCCGGACAGAATCGCGGTGCGGTAGCCCAGCGCTTTCAGGGTGGGGATCAGCCGGTCGGCGCCTTCGGTGAGCTGAATGCGCTCGCGCACCCGTTCCAGGGCGCTTTCGTCCAGCCCTTTAAGCAGCGCCACCCGGGCGCGGAAGCTTTCGTTGAAATCCAGCTCGCCGAGCATCGCCCGGTCGGTGATCGCCGCCACCTGCTCTCCGACGCCGGCTTCGGCGGCCAGCTCGTCGATCACCTCCGAGCGGATCAGCGTGGAATCCATATCGAACACCACCAGGCGGCGGTTGCGCCGGAAAGCGCTGTCGCGCTGGAAGGCGATGTCCAGGTTGCGTTCGTTGGCGATCGCCAGGAAGGCGGCGCGCATGGCGCCCGGATCACGGGGTTCGCCGCGTACCGAGATTTCCACGCAGGCGCGGCCGTCCGGGTCGCTGTCCTCGCCTTCCAGGTGCACCCGGCCGGAAAGCCGCGCGATGCTGTCGATGTTGAGGTCGTTATCCGCCACCACGGTGGTCACGTCGCCGAGCTGCTCGGCGGTGATCTTGCGCGCCAGCAGGGTAATGATGTGGCGGTCCTTGCCCTGGCCGGACACCCACTGCTCGTAGCGGTCCTCGTCGATGGGCCGGAAGCGCACCGAGATATTGCGCTTGTGCGCCTCGAACAGCAGGTCCTTGAGCATCGAGGACGCCTCCGCCGCCGGCGGCACTTCCACCAGGATGCCCAGCGACAGGGTGTCGTGGATCACCGCCTGGCCGATATCCAGAATATTCAGGTGGTAGCGGGCCAGAATGCGGGTAAAGGCCGCGGTGAGGCCGGGCCGGTCGTTGCCGGACACCTGGATGAGAATAATCTCGCGCACGCTGGGGGATTCCTCGGGCTGGTCGGTACGTTGCGGAACAGCCGCTAAGATTACCAGAAAACCGTGCCGGGTTGGCGTGCGTGCGCCAGAGCCAAGCGTAGCGCCGCCGCCACGGGTTATACTCCCGGCCGTCGCGTTCACAGGCAAGGAAGGCACTGCATGTCGGTGTGGGAAAAATGGCGGCCCTGGCTGCAACGGGAAAAACAACTGCTGCTGGAACTGGCGCTGATGCTGCTGGTGGCGCTGGTGGTGGGGGTCTATTTTCTGGAGCACTTCTCCGCCCGCTTGCAGGCGGAGCAGCGGGTGCAATTGAAGGCCCTGGCGCAACAGACCGCGCTGCGCTCCGCCGAGTCCCTGGCCGGTGACGACCTGATCGGGCTGAACGTGATCGCCCGCGAAACCCGCGCCCTGGAGCCGGTCGGCGGCGTGCAGTTTCTGGACGTGGCCCGTGAGCCGGTCACCGGCAAGAGCGACGACAGCCTGCCGGTGAAAGTGGAGGTGCCGGTGGCCCTGCCGGACGGCGAGCTGGCCGGCTCGGTGGTGCTGGCCGCCGCCCACGACACCGCGCCGCGCCAGCGCCTGGAAACCGGCTATGTGCTGGTGGTGCTGGGCCTGCTGGCCCTGCGCGCCGCGGCCGAGGTGATCCGCCGCCGGCTGTGGCGGCCCGCCGCGCCGCCGGCGACGGCCGCGCCCGCCACGGATCAGGACACGGCGTCCGAAACGCCGCCGGTCGCCCCGGTGGACGGCGATGCGCCGGCGCCGGATGGCGTGTCCGTGGAGCTGCGTTTGAGCGTGGTCAACTTCGATCATTTCCAGCAGCGCTACACCCGCTCGGCGCTGGAAGCGTTGCTGGCGGATTACCACCACCTGCTGCGCGAAGTGGCGGCGCTGTACGGCGGCGAAGTGATCACCGCCATCGGCGACCGGGCGCGCATCCGCTTCACCGGCGAGCCGCTGTCGCACACCGCCTTTTCGGCGCTATGCGCCGGCCTGCTGTTCCTGCGCGTGGCCCGCCTGCAGGCGCCGCGGCGCAAAGCCGGCCAGTCGCCGGCGCTGGAGTTCAAGGCCCTGGTCAGCAACCAGTTCAACGAGGCGGACAGCTGGGCCCTGTGCCTGGCCGGGGTGCCGGGCCGGCTGAACGTGCCCGAGGCGGAACTGACCCGCGCCGAACTGGACGTCAAAGCCCTCTACCAGACCGAGCGGGCACAGCTGGTTCAAGCCGGTGACCGGCAGATTCGCCTGCAGCCGGTGGAGCAGCTCGCGCACCGCTATCAGACCCTGCTGCGCACTCAGGCGGAAAAGGTCATGGGCGGTTCCGGGGTGTCCGGCGACGCCTCGCCGAGCAAGTAACCGCGCATCGCCGCGCCGATCAACTGGGGCAGCTCCGGCATGCCCCGGTTGCCGAACAGGCGGTTGAATTCCAGCACGTAGGGGCGGCCCTCCACCCAGGCCACGTCGAACCCGGCGTGGTCGATGCCCAGCTCGCGGGCAAGCCGGGTGACCAGCGCCAGGGCCGGCTCCGGCACCGGCAGGTCGGTGCGCACCCGCGCCCCGCGCGCCAGATTGTTGTGGAAGCTGGTGCCCTCGCGCCAGTAGCTGGCGATCACGTCACGGCCCACCACCACCACGCGCAAATCGCGCACGATCGGCAGCAGCTTCTGGATATACAGCACCTCGCTGTGAGCGGCGTAGTCCAGTAACTGCTGGCGGCTCTCGATCAGAAACACGCCGCTGCCCTGGCTGGAGCGGATCTGCTTGGCCACGAACGGAAAGCGCCAGGTATCCAGCACCTGGCTGATGCCGTGCGGCCCCGCCGGCAGGATATCGGTCTCGGGCAGATGTTCCGGGCACGCCAGCTTCAGCGCCCGGGTCATTTCCACCTTGTCGTGCCCCAGGTGGTAACTGGCCAGGCTGGGAAAAATCGGCCGGCCCAGCACATAGTGCAGGCTGTGCAGCTGCCAGTAAGCCGGGAACAGCAGCCAGTCCGCGTCGAGCAACCGCGCGCGCTGGTCGTGCATCAGCTCCGGTTTGATGTAATGCACGCCCGGCAGGCCCAGGGTGCGGAAAGGGTCAAAGGTGATCAGTTTCAAAGGCCGACGGACCTCAGGCTAAAAGCCCGCGCACGGTCGCGCGGGCGAACCGCGAATTTATAGGGCTAAACGGGCCCCTCGGCAAGCGGATTTGTCATGGCCAGCGGGGTCCGCACCGGCTAGGCTTTGGCGCACAACGACACTCGGGAGAACGCTGTGAATTTACCCCCTTTGCAAAGCGGTGAGGTGCTGGCGGCCGAAGACGGCGCGGTGCTCACCCTGACCCTGAACCGCCCGGACAAACTCAACGCCCTGACCGGCGCCATGTACCGCGACCTGGTCGACCTGCTGGCCTTCGCCGGCGACAGCGATGACGTGCGCGCGGTGCTGATCCTGGGGGCCGGCAAATCCTTCAGCGCCGGCAACGACCTGGCCGACTTCCTGGCCGCCGGTGAAGGCACCGAAGGCGGCGCGGCGCCCTTTATCCGCGCCGTGAGCCGCTTCGAAAAGCCGCTGGTGATCGGCGTCCAGGGCCACGCCGTGGGCGTGGGCACCACCATGCTGCTGCACGCCGACCTGGTGGTGGCCGCCGACGACGCCAAGTTCCTGACCCCGTTCGTCGACCTGGGCGCGGTGCCGGAAGCGGGCTCCGCCAAGCTGCTGCCGGCCTGGCTGGGCTACCAGCGCGCCGCGCGCATGCTGCTCGTCGGCGAGCCGCTGCTGGCCCCGGAAGCGCTGCAGGCCGGCCTGGTCGCCAAAATGGTCAGCCCCGCCGAACTGGCGGACACCGCCGCGGCCTACGCCCGCACCCTGGCGGCCAAGCCGCCCCGCGCCATGCGCGAAAGCAAGCGCCTGATGCGCCAGGCCGCGCAGATGGACCTCCACGACCTGATCGACCACGACCTGGCGCTGTTCGCCGAGCTCCTGCAAGGCGACGAAGCCAAAGCGATCCTCGCCGCCAAGGTCGGCAAGAAATAACATTCTGGTGCCGGTGTGGGCTGTGGGACCCTGTAGCCGGCTCGGTCTCGGTGCCCGGGGTCCAGGACCCGCCGTGAATCCATCCCTGGAGGCTTGTGTTCGGCTCCCTGCCTCACACAGTCCTGGACCCCGGGCACCGAGACCGAGCCTCCCTAATGGAGCCAGCCGCCAAGCGGTGCCATTAAGCCAGATTCGCGGGAGCGGGCATTGTGGGAGCGGGCCATGCCCGCGAAAGGCGCGGAGCTCCCGGCAAAGGTTGCCCCGCAGGATGCCAGAGAGATTTCTGGCGGCAGCATGATCAGCGTCTCTGGAATCCTGCCGGCCGGCGTTGCCGGCCTTTCGCTTGCAAGGCAAGCTCGCACAAACCCCAAGTTTCGTAGAAAGGTGAGGCGTCAGCGATAACCCGGGGCGGCGGAATCTACCCAGGGAGCGGGTCTGTGTTCTGCCCTTCCGGGACCCTGGAGAACAGGACGTTCGACAGGGAGCCTACAGGGACGTATTCACGGCGTTCCCGGAAGGGCAGAACACAGACCCGCGCCCCCCCGAT
>Ga0207895_1000205_pt1 | contig 32021 bp, 29 predicted proteins | sample MalvirmetaMSP112_FD_184230 | JGI IMG/M metagenome (GOLD analysis project Ga0207895, IMG submission 184230) | Marine viral communities from the Deep Pacific Ocean - MSP112 (SPAdes) | ecosystem: Environmental > Aquatic > Marine > Oceanic | place: Pacific Ocean | collected 2011-05-24 | reverse complement strand
GCCACCAGCCCTGCGGGGTGGTGGCGGCGCCGAAGTTGATTCCCACGGTTACCGAGAATACACCGCCGAAGGCACCGAACAGCGCCGCCAGCAACAACTTGGGGCGCAGCCAGGCCAGGCAATAGTTGAAGCTCACCGCGAAACCCAGCCATAGTGCCCAGATCCAGTCCGGGGCCACCCACTGTCGCGACCAGTCGGCGTACTCAAGCAGCGACGGCGCCAGCCATAACGGCTCGAACAGCACACAGGCCACGGCGCCGGCGGCGAGCAGCGCGAGGTCGGCGCGCCAGGCGCGGTTGAGCGCCCACACGCCCGCCTGCATCGCCACCAGTACAAGCCAGGCAGCCCATCCCCACCCATGGGCGCCACCGTAAACGGCGACAAACCAGAGCAGTTGAAAACCCACGAAGTTGATCGCCAGGGCGGCGAATGATTTATTCATGCGGCGAGCTTGGGCCGCCCACCGTCAATGGTCCGTGAACCGGCTTCACGGTCGATTCACCGGTGCTGGCGGACATTGGCGTCATGAAATCGAATCGGCTACCGCTCATCGCCCTGTTACTGTTCGCCGTCACCGGCTGCGCCAGCCGCGCGGACGGCCCTTCCGGTTATGCCCACCTCTATGAACAGGCGGTGCGCGAACGGCCCGGCAGCACCCGGGTGTCGGATCAGGCCGTGGATCGCTTCGTGGCGCTGTACTCGCCGATCGACGCGGACCATATCGAGAACCACATCGAGGACGTTTACGCCGAGGACATCTACTTCAACGATACCTTGTCCACCGTCTACCAACGCGACCAGCTCAAGGCCCACTTACTGAAAACCGCCGAGCGGCTTGATTACATGAGCCTGGATATCCAGAACCGCTGGCAAGACGGTGAAGACTTCTTTTTGCTGTGGTTCATGGAGACCCGTTTCAGCATCCTCGGCAGCGAACGGGACGTTCGCACCATCGGTGTCTCCCATCTTCGTTTCGATGAGCAGGGCAAAGTGATTTTTCACCAGGACTTCTGGGACAGCAGCCAGGGCCTGGACCAGCAACTTCCCATTCTAGGAGGATTCAGCCGATGGCTGCGCGAGCATCCCTGACACTGCCGCTTGCTTTGTTGGTTTCCATGGCGCTGGGAAGCGGCGCCCATGCCGCTGACTTCGAAGACATGTCGCGCTGCTCCAGCGCCGACGTCAAGGCGCTTAAAGTGTTCAACGTCGGCCAGGCATCGCTGTTCCGCGCCGACTGCGGCGCCGCCGATCCGCTGGCGCCGCCCATGCGTCTGGCCTTCGGCTACAATCGGGAGGTGCCCGGCGACGCCTTCGCCAAGGCGGCGCGCAAGATGATTGAGCGTAACGTCGGCGAAGACACCTTCGAAGCGTTGAGAGAGCGCATCGACGCCTTTAACAGCCACTACCGGACCACCCGCGACGGCGACCGCTACACGCTGGACTACGATGAAGACCAGTCCATGGTGCTGCGCCTCAACGGCGAGAAGCTGGCCGAGGAACAGGGTGAGGATTTCGCCCAGGCCTACTTCTCGATCTGGTTCGGCGACGATCCGTACTCCGACAACCTCAAGGAAGAGCTGCTCTCCGTGGAGCAGTGACCCCGCGAGGCCTTGCACCCTCGCCCGCCAGACCGGATACTTCCCCCTTTAACCGCAGCCGTGGGGGGCGTTAATGGCCAGTGCACCGGAAGGTCGCTTCAGCCACTACACACCGGTTCTCAATTCCGACCGCTTTTTCGCCTTGCGCCTGACCGCCGTGTTCACCGTGATCAGCCTGGTGGCTTCCCTGTTGATCACCACCGTCGGCGTGCTGCTCACCGGCCAGCGGGACTGGCTGGCGGCGCTGTCGCTAGCGCTGCTGATTCCCCTGCTGCTGGTTCCGCCTTTGTGCTATCCGCTGCTGGCGAAACTGGCGGCGGTGACCCGCGACAACCGGAAGCTGCGTCAGCAGGCCCGCGAAGACCATCTCACCGGTTTGTTCAACCGCCCCCATCTTATGAGCATGCTTGAGCGGGAATTGTCGCTCAGCCAGCGCCACGATCATCCGGTATCGATTTTATTGGTGGACATCGTCGACTTCGTGGATATCGCCGATCGGTACGGACGTCACACCGGCGACCGGTTATTACGGATTTTTTCTGAACGCATTCGCGATAAAATCCGCGAGAGCGATTTGTTCGGCCGTATCGACGGCGCGCAGTTTTTACTGGTATTACCGCATACCGATTTCAACGACGCCTTGCACATGGCGGAAGGGTTGCGTTCGCTCACCGCCAGCATTCAGGTGCAGACCGACGAAGGCCTGGCGGGTTTTGAAATCCGCATTGGCGCGGCCAGTACCGAGAACAGCGGGCGCCGGCTGAACGCGCTTCTCAATGAGGCCGATTACGCTTTGTATCAAAGCCGTAACGAGCATCGTCACTCCGACCGCCCCGCTTAACACTTAATCATCACACCCCACTCACAATAAAAACCTAGTTTTTACAAAAATTATTCTTTTTCACACCATTCTTGCCGCTCTTTTGTAAATTTGTTTATTAAACTCCTTAATGGCATTTACAGTTAGGTCTCAGGGAGCAAAACTGCGGATGCTGAATTTCTGCCTACTAAAAAACAAGGAAGGAGCTATGGACGCCAAACGCTTTCTCGCATCCAGCATTGCTTGCGCATCGTTAGCCGTTGCTAGCACGGCCGTTGCTGAGGACACCATTCCGGATCGTTATTTCTACCTGGGTGGTCACATCGGTCAGAGCTGGCTGGATATCGGTGATCACTACGAAGGTGACGGCTATCTGGCCGATAACGCTTTCGAAAACGACACCGTCACCATGCCCGGCGCCCAGATCGGTTATCGCTTCAGCGAAAACTGGTCCGTACAGGCCTGGTATGAGCGCAATAACATGTCCACCAGCGATGGTGAGGTATACCTGCGCAACAACTTCGCCAGCCTGCGTCGTCACTTCAACGGCGACGGCCCGATCGAAACCTACGTGGGTCTCGGCGCCGGTGAAACCCGCACCGAGTTCAACGCTGAGAACGATCAAGACTTCAAGGAAACCATTGGCGGCATGGAGTTCGGTGTTCAGACCGCGCTCGCCGACAACTTCCTGATCGACGTTGGTGCACGCCCGACGTACAGCTTCCGCACCGAACGCTGGGACGGCCAGGTCTACGCCGCTCTGAACGTTCTGGTCGGCGCTCAGTATGACGAAGAGCCGGAACCCGAGCCGGTTACCGAAACCGCCACCGACAGCGACAACGACGGTGTACCGGATTCCAACGACCGCTGCCCCGGCACTCCCGCGGGCGCCAGTGTTGACGCTCAGGGCTGTGAGCTGGATGACGACGGCGACGGCGTCGTGAACAGCAAGGACGAGTGCCCGGATACGCCGGCACGCGCCAAGGTTGACGACAAAGGTTGTCAGGAATACCTGACCAAGGACGTGCGCGAAACCCTGTATGTTGAGTTTGGTCTCGACAAAGCGGAAGTGCGCGAAACCTCCTACCCGGAACTGGAAAGCCTGAGCGATCAGATGTACCAGTATCCGTCCGCTGACCTGGTGCTTGAAGGCCACACCGACAGCACCGGTTCCGCTGCTTACAACAAGCAGCTTTCCGAGAAGCGTGCGGATGCGGTGAAGCGTGTCATGGTTGAAGAGTTCGGCATCGACGAGAGCCGGATCACCACCGAAGGTTACGGCGAAGCCAAGCCGATTGCTGATAACAGCACTCGCGACGGCCGCGCCCAGAACCGCCGCGTGGAAGCGATCATGAAAGCGACCACCGAAGAAGCGCAGTACGACAACGACTAAGTCGTCCAGCGTTCTCTTCAACCCAAAAAGGGCCGGCATCCGCCGGCCCTTTTTTGTTGGCGTTGAAAGTTGGCCGTAGAAACAGCCGGTGGCCGCGTCGCCGTGCGCGAAAGGCAAGGGAGTCAATGAGACTCAGCCGATCTGCCTGATAATCAACCTTCATTCGTTACCACTGAATAACGGGAAGGGATCATGGCGAAAGACGCAATCGGCTTTGCCCTGAGCGCGCTGAACCGGCTGGCCGGCTCATCGATGCTCGACCGCCTGGGTATGCGCCACACCGCGGAGCGGCTTGCCTACCGCCTCACCAAGGGCGGCTTCCAGGTGATCACCACCAGCGCCCGCGCGTTTAAATCCAACAATCCGTCCGACAAGCCGCAGCGTCTCGACGCGCCGGGGCACACCACCGGCCTGTTCGACCTGGGCATCACCGACGAGCAGCAGATGATCCGCGACAGCGTGCGGGCCTTCGCCGCCGAGGTGCTGCGCGAAAACGCGGAACAGTCGGACGCCGAGCAACGCACCAGCGACGACGTGCAAAGCCAGGCCCGTGAACTGGGCCTGAATTTCTTCGCCGTACCCGAAGCCCTGGGCGGCGCCGCCGCCGAACGCTCCACGGTGACCAGCATGCTGGTGGCCGAGGAGCTGGCGCGCGGCGACATGGGCCAGGCGGTGGCGGTGCTGGCGCCGATGGGCGTGGCCAACGCCCTGACCCGCTGGGGCTCCGCCGTGCAGCAGGATAAATACCTGTCCACCTTCGCCGGTGAGGACGCGCCCCTGGCCACCATCGCGGTGTGCGAGCCGCGTCCGCTGTTCGATCCCATGACGCTGCGCACCACCGCCACCCGCGACGGCGACGACTGGCTGCTCAGCGGCGAGAAATCCCTGGTGCCGCTGGCCGCCGAAGCGGAGCTGTTCCTGGTCGCCGCCGAAACCGGCGACGGCCCGGCAGTGTTCATCGTCGAAGGCGGCAGTGACGGCCTCAGCGCCGGCGACGATCCGGCCATGGGCATCCGTGCCAGCGGTCAGCGGCCGCTGCTGCTGGACAAGGTGCGCGTGCCCGACGCCAACCGCCTCGGCGACGACGATTTCAATTATCGCGAGTTCGTCGATCTGGGCACCCTGGCCTGGTGCGCGCTGGCCATCGGCACCGCCCAGGCGGTGCTCGACTACGTGGTGCCCTACTGCAACGAACGCAAAGCGTTCGGCGAGCCGATCAGCCACCGCCAGGCGGTGGCGTTCATGGTCGCCGACATCGCCATCGAGCTGGACGCCATGCGCATGCTCACCTACCGCGCCGTGTGCCGCGCCGAGCAGGGCAAACCCTTCCAGCGCGAAACGCACCTGGCCCGCACCCTGGTCAAGGACAAGGCGATGCAGATCGGCACCGACGGCGTCCAGCTGCTGGGCGGCCACGGCTTTACCCACGAATACCCGGTGGAACGCTGGTATCGCGATCTGCGCGCGATCGGCGTGGTCTTCGGCGGCCTGCACCTGTAACGCCGCCCGCACCCATAACGGAAGAGACAGCATGAACATCGAGATTCCGAAGAAATTCAAACCGGTGATCAACAATGCCCGGCAGGTGGCCCTGAACACCTTCCGGCCCATCTCCCGCAAATACGACCGTGCCGAACACCAGCGCCCCAAGGAGCTCGACATGGTGGCCTCGGTGCTGGACGGCTTCAACGAAGGCGACCCGGCCAACTCCGCCGGCGCCAGCCAGACCGGCAAGGGCAAGGTGCAGGAAGACGGCGGCGTGAAGAACGGCGCCAACATGATGACCTGCCTGGGCGCCCTGGAATTCTGCTACGGCGACACCGGCTTTCTGCTCGCCATGCCGCGCCAGGGCCTGGGTAACGCGGCCATCGCCGCGGTCGCCACCGACGAGCAGCTGGAGCGCTTCAAGGGCAAATGGGCGGCCATGGCGATCACCGAGCCCGGCGCCGGCTCCGACTCGGCGGCGATCCGCACCACCGCCAAGGAAGACGGCGACCACTATGTGCTCAACGGCGAGAAGATCTACGTCACCTCCGGCGAGCGCGCCGACTGCGTGGTGGTGTGGGCCAGCCTGGACCCCAAACTGGGCCGCGCGGCGATCAAGTCGTTCGTGGTGGAATGGGGCACGCCGGGCATGGAGCTGGCGCGTCTGGAGAAGAAGCTCGGCATTCGCGCCTCCGACACCGCCGCCATCACCTTCAACGATTGCCGGGTGCCCAAGGAGAACCTGCTCGGCAACCCCGAGGTGGACACCAAGGGCTTTGGCGGCGTGATGGAAACCTTCGACAACACCCGGCCGCTGGTGGCCTGCTTCGCCCTGGGCGTGGCCAAGGCGTCGCTGGAACGGACCCGGGAACTGCTCAGCGAAGCGATCGAGTACGACTACGGCAAGCCGGTGGACAACGCCAGCGCCGCCGAGGCGGAGCTGTACCGCATGGAAGCGGAATGGGAAGCGGCCTACTGGCTGGCCATGAAAGCGGCCTGGATGGCCGACAACAAGCAGTCCAACTCGGTGGAAGCGTCGATCTCCAAGGCCAAGGCCGGCCGCGTGGGCAACTACGTCACCCTCAAATGCGTGGAACTGGCCGGCTCCATCGGCTACACCGAGGACGAGCTGCTGGAGAAATGGGCGCGGGACTCCAAGATCCTCGACATCTTCGAAGGCACCCAGCAGATCCAGAAGCTGATCATCGCCCGCCGCGTCCTCGGCCTTAGCTCAAAAGAACTGAAGTGAAGACAGTTAACAATTAACAGTTAATAGTTAATAGCTAACTTCAAAACACGAAGGCGCGGGCAAAGCCCGCGCCTTTTTTGTTTCGCTATTAACTGTTCACTATTAACTATTCATTGAGCTTGCCGTGCGGCTACAGCCGCGCGGCAAGCTCCGACCCTTGCTTGATGGCGCGCTTGGCGTCCAGCTCGGCGGCCAGGTCGGCGCCGCCGATCAGATGGTGGTTGGCGGCCTGTTCCTGATAGAGCTCGCGCAGCGATTCCTGGCCGGCGCAGATCACCACCTGGTCCACTTCCAGCAGACCCTGCTTGTCGTTCTGCGTGATGTGCAGGCCATGATCGTCGATACGGTCGTAGCTGCAACCGGGCAGCATCTCCACATTGCGGTGTTTGAGCGTGGCGCGGTGCACCCAGCCGCTGGTTTTGCCCAGCCCCTTGCCCGGCGTGCTCTCCTTGCGCTGCAGCAGGTAGATTTTCCGCGCCGGGGTTTCCGGGTGCTTGTCCACCAGGCCGCCACGGGTGTCCGCGTTGAAATCCACGCCCCACTCCGCCAGCCATTCCGGCAGCGGCTGGGCGCCGTCGCGGGGCGCTTCGGCCAGGAATTCCGCCACGTCGAAGCCAATGCCGCCGGCGCCGATGATCGCCACGCGTTCGCCCACCTGCACCTTGCCGCGCAGCACGTCCACGTAGGACACCACCTTGGCGTGGTCGATGCCGTCGATGCCCGGCCGGCGCGGGGACACCCCGGTGGCGATGACGATCTCCTGGAAGCCTTCGCGCTCCAACTCGTCGCTTTCCACGCGCCGGTTGAGCACCACCTTGACGCCGGTGCGCTCGATGCGCTTTTGAAAGTAGCGCAGGGTCTCGTGGAACTCTTCCTTGCCGGGGATCACCTTGGCCATGTTGAACTGACCGCCGATCTCGCCGGCCTGGTCGAACAGGGTCACGTCGTGGCCGCGCTCCGCCGCCACCGTGGCGCAGGCCAGCCCGGCGGGGCCGGCACCCACCACCGCCACTTTCTTGGGCGTGGCGGTGCGCAGATAGACCAGCTCGGTTTCGTGGCAGGCGCGCGGGTTCACCAGGCAGGAGGCGCGCTTGAGCTCGAAGGTATGATCCAGGCAGGCCTGGTTGCAGGCGATGCAGGTGTTGATCTCGTCGGCGCGGCCTTCGGCGGCCTTGTTGACGAACTCCGAGTCCGCCAGCAGCGGCCGCGCCATGGACACCGCGTCCGCTTGGCCGCTGGCGATGATGCGCTCGGCGGTGTCCGGATCGTTGATCCGGTTGGAGGCCACCACCGGGATCGACACCACGTTTTTCACCTGGCGGGTGACTTCCGCGAACGCCGCCCGGGGCACCGAGGTGACGATGGTGGGCACCCGCGCTTCGTGCCAGCCGATGCCGCTGTTTATCAGGCTGGCGCCGGCTTTTTCGATGGCGCGGGCCAGGCCCAGCACCTCCTCACGGGTGCTGCCGTCGGGCACCAGATCAATCACCGAGAGGCGGTACATGATGATGAAATCCTCGCCGCAGCGGCGTCGGGTTTCCTCGACGATCTCCACCGGGAAGCGGCGGCGGTTTTCGGCGCTGCCGCCGTACTCGTCGCTGCGCTTGTTGGTGCGCGGCGCGGTGAACTGATTAATCAGATAGCCCTCGGAGCCCATGATTTCCACGCCGTCGTAGCCGGCTTCCTTGGCCAGCTCGGCGGTGCGCGCGAAGTCCTGCACCGTGGAGCGCACTTCGCGGGTGCTCATCGCCTTGGGCTTGAACGGGTTGATCGGGCTTTTGATCGCCGAGGCGGAGCGGGAGAACGGGTGGTAGCTGTAGCGGCCGGCGTGCAGCACCTGCAGCGCGATCTTGCCGCCTTCGCGGTGCACCGCCTCGGTGATCTTGCGGTGGTTGCGGATATCCAGCTTGCTGTTGAAGGTGCCGGACAGCGGGTAGAACCAGCCGTGGCGGTTGGGGTTGATACCACCGGTGACGGACAGGGCCACCCCGCCCCGCGCCCGCTCGGCGAAATAGGCGGCCAGCTTCGGATAGTGCCAGAAACGGTCTTCCAGCCCGGTGTGCATGGACCCCATGATCACCCGGTTCTTGAGCCGGGTGTGCCCCAGATCCAGGGGGGAAAGCAGGTGGGAATAACCGTTGGCCGCCATGGTGTTCTCCTGTGTGGGCTGGGCGGGCCGCGCGACGTCGTGCGCGGCGGCCGCCTGGCTGCAATCTGGACGCCGTCAAGATAGGGTGCTATGTTGACGCTGTCAAGATAACATCCGTGACTTCGAAAGACAGGCAACCACCATGACGCAACCGGGCCGCTACCATCACGGAGACCTGCACGCCGCCCTGCTTCGCGAGGCCGCCGTACTGCTGCGCGAACAGGGCGTGGAAGGGCTGTCGCTGCGGCGCCTGGCGGAACGCGCCGGGGTGTCGCGCACCGCGCCCTACCACCACTTCACCGACAAGAACGCGCTGCTCTGCGCCCTCGCCGAGGACGGCTTCCACCGGCTGGACCGGTTGATGGAAGAGGCCGACTTCCGGGCGGACGACCCGGAGCCCGGGCTGCGCCGTTTCGTGCGCGGCTATCTGCGCTTCGCCTGCGACGACCCGGAGCAGTACGAGCTGATGTTCGGCCGTACCCTGTGGAAGACCGGGCGCCCCACCGAGTCGCTGACGCGGGTGGCGCACGGCTGCTTCCGGCGTTACGTGGATAAGCTCGAGGCGGACGGCCTGCGCGCCGCCTCCCTGCCCGGCGGCGCCGATCCGTTGCGTGTGGCCCAGGCCAGCTGGGCGACCCTGCACGGGCTCTGTCGCCTCCTGCTGGACGGCATCTACGTGGACCGCCAGGACATGGAGGCGGTCAGCGACCAGGCAGTGGCGCTGATGCTGGCCGCTGTCCGGCCTGCTCAGTAGCTCGGTTTGTGGGAGCTTGCCTGCAAGCGAAAGGCCGGCTTTGCCGGCCGGCAGGATTCCAGAGAGTGTGTTGGTGCTGTCGTTAGAGGTGTCTCTGGCATCCTGCCGGGAGCTTCGCTCCCTTTCGCGGGCAGGGCCCGCTCGCACAAGGCAAGCTCCCACACAGCCGCTCCCAAAAGCCGTTAGCGCTGTGCCGCCAGGAACTCGGTGAGGGCTTCGATATAGTCGTCGTAGGCCTCGTACTGGGGGACGTGGCCGATGCCTTCCAGTTCCACCAGCTTGGCGTCGGGAATGGCTTCGGCGGCCTTGTCGCCGAGACGGTCATAGCGCCCCAGTTCTTTCTGCTTTTCTTCCGGCGCGCGGTTGCGGCCCAAGGCGGTGCGGTCGCGGGTGCCGATGATCAGCAGGGCGGGCACTTCCACGTCCGGGAATTCGTGCACCACCGGCTGGTTGAAGATCATGTCGTAGTGCAGTGCGGAATTCCAGGCGATGCGCTTGTAGTCCGGGCCGCGCAGCCAGCCCTGCTGGATGGTCAGCAACGGCGCGTACTCTTCCTTCCACTGACCGTCGAAGTACGCCTTGGTCATGTAGGCCTTGATGTCTTCGGGTTTCTTTTTCAGCTCACCCTGGTACCAGGCGTCCACGGACTGCCAGGGCACGTCCTGGCGCCAGTCTTCCAGGCCGATGGGATTGACCAGCACCAGGGCGTCGCTGCGCTCGGGGAACATCAGCGTGAAGCGGGTGGCGAGCATGCCGCCCATGGAGTGGCCCACCACGGTGGCGCTGTCCACCTCCAGTGTGTCCAGCAAGGTGCGGGTGTGATCGGCCAGGGTCTGGAAGGAATACTGGAAGTGTTCCGGCTTGCTGGATTTGCCGAACCCGATCTGGTCCGGCACCACCACGCGGTAGCCTTCCTCGGTCAGCCGCTCGATGGTGGTTTGCCAATAGGCGCCGGAGAAATTCTTGCCGTGCAGCAGCAGCACGGTGTCGCCGTTGGGCTGCTCCGGGCGCACGTCCATATAGGCCATTTCCAGCGTCTGCCGCTGGCTGTCCAGCTTCAGGGTATGCACCGGATGGGGGTAGTCGTAGTCGCTGAGGCGGGCGTCGAAGGCGGGCTTTTCCGCCGCCATGGCCGGGTTGCCGAGCGCCAGCGCGCACAGCGCCAGCAAGGATGTGAATACGCGCATGATTCCCTTCTCCTGTTGATACAGCCGTTCAGGGGTGGAGACCCGCATGACGGGAAAGTTCCGCGATTCAGTCCGGCAGCGGCAGCGCAAGCCGCACCCGCAGACCGCCCAGCGGGCTGTCGGTGAGGGTCAGCTGTCCGCCGTAGGCGGCCACCGTGTCGCTGACGATGGCCAGACCCAGACCGTCGCCGGCGACCCGCTCATCCAGGCGGCGGCCGCGCTGCAGCACCTGCTCGCGGCGTGATGGCGGGATGCCGGGCCCGTCGTCGTCCACGGTGACCGTCAACAGGCCGCCGTCCCGCGCCAGTGCCAACCGTACCTCGCCGGCAGCCCATTTGCAGGCGTTGTCGAGCAGATTGCCGAGCAGTTCCAGCATGTCGCCGCGCTCCACCGCCAGCGGCGGCAGCCCGGTGCCCTGCACCACCAGGTTGAGCGGCTTGCGGTGGGCGCGGCGCAGGGTGTCGGCCAGGGCTTCCAGATCCTGGCCCGGTTCGAAGCGAGTGGCGGCGGTGGCGCCGGCGGCAACGCGGGCGCGGCCCAGGGCGCGGCGCACATTGGCTTCGATGTGGTCCAGTTGCGCCAGCAGCAGGGCATGCAGTTCCGGGGCGCGCTGGCGCAGTTCCGTGTCGCAGCGGTTGCGCAGCACCGCCAGCGGCGTCTTGAGGGCGTGCCCCAGGTCGCCCAGGGCGTGCCGGGAGCGGTCCAACTGCTGCTCCATGTGCCGCTGCAGGCGGTTGATCTCGGTGACCAGCGGGCGCAGTTCCCGGGCCACGTCCTGGTCCAGCTCGGCGCGCTGGCCGCCGCGCAGCTGTTCGATCTGCCGGCGCGCCGCGTTGAGCGGCTTGAGGCCGCGGCGGATCAGCCATTGCTGGACCAGGGCCAGCGCCGCCAGCACCAGCACCCAGGCCAGCAGGGCGGCGGTTCGGGTATCGCGGAAACTGGCCTGTTGCGGGGCGTAGTCCTGGGCCACCACCACGGTGAGGTCCTGGCCGTCGCGCCGGAAACGGGTGCGGTAGCGCAGCAGGCTCTGGCCGTCCGGGCCGGGCAGCAGCTCGGTGTCCATGCCCGGGTTTTCCGGCAGCGGCAGGCGGGCGTCCCACAGCGACCGGGAGCGCCAGCGCTGGCCGTCGATCAGCACCACGAAATAGCGGCCGGACAGCGGCCGCCGGTAGGCCGGGTCGAGCATTTCCTGTTCCAGCACCAGCCCGTCCGGGCCGGGCACCATGGCGGCGAGCACGCTGGCGGCCTCGTCGCGCAGCTGGCCGGCGCTGATCCGGCGCTGTTCGCGCTCCAGCCACCAGAGCGCGCCCTGCCCCACCAGCACGCCGGCCAGCAGCAGGCTGACGAACAGGCTGATTCCCAGGCGCGCGCCGATGGAGCGCATTCAGCCGCGCCCCGTGAACAAATAGCCCTGGCCGCGCCGGGTCTGGATCACCTGACCGCCGAGCTTGCGGCGCAGGCAGCTGATATGCACTTCCACCACGTTGGAATCGCGCTCGCTCTCGCCGTCGTAGAGGTGCTCGCTGAGCGCGATCTTCGACAACAGCCGGCCCGGGTTGAGCATGAAGTAACGCAGCATGCGGAATTCCGCGCCGGTCAGTTCAACCTCCTGCTGGTCCAGCCAGGCGCTCTGGCGCTCTTCGTCCAGCTCCACCCCGCAGGCGCGCAGGCGGCTCTGGTTGGCGCTGCCGTGGCTGCGCCGCAGCACCGCCTGCACCCGCAGCAGCAGCTCCTCCGGGTGGAAAGGTTTGGTGAGGTAGTCGTCGGCGCCGGCGCGCAGGCCGTCGACGCGCTCCGCCCAGCTGTCGCGGGCGGTGAGAATCAGCACCGGCATGCTCAGGCCCTGCTCCCGCCAGCGCCGCAGCACTTCCAGGCCGTCCAGGCCGGGCAGCCCCAGGTCGAGAATCACCAGGTCGAAATCGTCGTCATGGGCACGCACCAGGGCGTCGCGGCCGTCCGCCAGCCAGTCCACCGCGTAGCCGTGATCGCGCAGCAGCGGCAGCAGCTGGTCGGCCAGGGCGACGGTGTCTTCCACCAGCAGCAGGCGCATCAGTCGTCCACTTCGTCTTCGAGAACACGCCCGGTGCGGGCGTCGATTTCCAGCTCGCGGACCACGCCGTCGCCGGTCAGCAGCTCGATTTCATAGATAAATTCACCATCGTCGTCGTCCAGCTCCGCTTCCAGCAGACGGGCGCCGGGGTAGCGCTCATCCGCCTGGCGGAGGATCGCCTGGAACGACAACACCTCCCCGCTTTGCCGCAGCCGCAGGGCCTCGTCCTGATCCACATCCAGCGCCAGGGCGGAGGTCGCCCAAGCCAAGGAAAGGGCGACCAGGGCCGCCCCTCCGAGTAACACACGCATTAGTCGTCACGCTCCTCGCGCAGGATTTCACCACTGGTGGCGTCCAGCTCCAGGTCCCATTCCTGGCCCTGGGCGTCGCGCAGATCAACCTGATAGATCAGGCGGCCGTATTCGTCTTCCAGCTCGGTGTCTTCCACGGTGGCCTCGGGATGCTTGGCCAGGGCCGCTTCGTTGAGCTTTTCGAACGACAGGATCTTACCGTCCTGCACCAGTTTCATCGCCCGGTCCGGGCCCACGTCGTCCGCGTGCACCAGGGTGGTGGTGCCGGCGAAACCGATCAGGGTGGCGAGCAAAGTCTTTTTGATGGCGTTCATGAGTCTCTCCTTTGTCCTCATTGCGTTGGGTACGGGAGTGACTCTACGCCGGCCAGCTTAATTCTCCCTGAAGCCCGCCTTAACGCAACCTTAAAGCGCGCGCAAGGACCCGGGCGGAGACCCGGGGCCGCAGGCGTGCTTGCAAAACGGCGCGTCTAGGGCCAACTTATGCTTTTTAAAATTGACTTCCATTATTCGAAAAACACGTGGGTGAACCCGCGCGGTTGAAACAAAAGGACGCTCCATGGACACCGATCTTTCCGACCTCCTCGCCCTGCTCGACCTCACCCCCCTGGATGACGACCTGTTCCAGGGCGAGAGCCGCAACATTGTCGGACCCCGAATTTTCGGCGGCCAGGTGATCGCCCAGGCGCTGGTGGCGGCGGCACGCACCGTGCCCGCGCGCACCGCGCACTCCCTGCAGGCGTACTTCCTGCGTCCCGGCGATGCCCGGGAACCGGTGCTCTACCGGGTGGAGCGCATCCGTGACGGCGGCACCTTCAGCACCCGCCGGGTGGTGGCGGAGCAGCGCGGCCGCCCGATCTTCGATTTCGCCGCCTCCTTTCACAATGCCGAGGACGGCCCGGCCCACCAGACCGCCGGTCACAGCGCGCCGGACCCGGAAGGCCTGCCCGACGAGCAGACCGTCACCGCCGACTTCCTGAAGGACGAGGACATTTCCGAGAATTTCCGCGCCGCCCTGCTGCGCCGCAAGCCGGTGGAAATCCGCCCGGTGACCCGGCGCCACCCGCTGCGCCCGGAGAAGGCGGAGCCGATCCGCCAGGTGTGGCTGCGCGCCGCCGGCGAGGCCGGGGACGACCCGCTGATCCACCAGGCGCTGCTCGCCTATGTGTCCGACCACAGCCTGATGGGCACCGCCCTGCTGCCCCACGGCATCACCTTCCTGGACCGGGACATGCAGGTGGCGAGCCTGGACCATACGCTGTGGTTCCATCGGCCGGTGCGGCTGGACGACTGGCTGTTCTACGACATGGAGAGCCCGATCGCCACCGGGGCGCGGGGCTTCAACCGGGGGCAGGTGTTCAACCGGCAGGGGGAGTTGGTGGCTTCGGTGTGTCAGGAAGGGTTGATGCGGAAGGCTTGAGGCGGACTCCGTAGACCGGTGCGGTGTCGGGTCCCCTTTCCAGGACCCGCCGTGAATCCATCCCTGGAGGCTTGCCGCAGCGGCGGACCGGTTCGGCTCCCTGCCTCACACAGTCCTGGAAAGGGGACCCGACACCGCACCTCCCTCAGGAGGTGCTTGCAAGCCCGGTGGTTTATTTCTCGACGATGGCGACGACGCCCTGGCCGCCGGCGGCGCAGATGGAGATCAGGCAGCGACCTGAGCCCTTCTCGTTGAGCAGCTTGGCGGCGTTGGCCAGGATGCGCGCGCCGGTGGCGGCGAACGGGTGGCCGGCCGCCAGGGACGAGCCCTTGACGTTGAGCTTGGTCATGTCGATTTCGCCCAGCGGCTTGTCACGGCCCAGACGTTCCTTGCAGAAGGTTTCGTCGTTCCAGGCTTTCAAAGTAGTGAGGACCTGGGAGGCGAAGGCTTCGTGGATTTCGTAGAAATCGAAGTCCTGCAGGGTGAGGCCGGCGCGGTCGAGCATGCGCGGCACGGCGTAGGCCGGCGCCATCAGCAGGCCTTCTTTCTTGCCGATGAAGTCCACCGCGGCCACTTCACAGTGGGTCAGGTAGGCCTGCACCGGCAGGCCGCGTTCCTTGGCCCAGTCTTCCGACGCCATCAGCACCGTGGAGGCGCCGTCGGTGAGCGGGGTGGAGTTGGCGGCGGTCATGGTGCCTTCGGAACCACCGAACACCGGCTTCAGGGTGCTCAGTTTTTCGATGGTGGAATCGCCGCGCATGTTGTTGTCGCGCTCGAGGCCGTGGAACGGCGTCATCAGGTCGCCCTGCCAGCCTTCTTCGTAGGATTTCGCCAGGTTCTGGTGGGAACGCCAGGCCAGTTCGTCCTGGGCTTCGCGGGAAATGCCCCACTCGGCGGCGGTGATCGCCTGGTGCTCGCCCATGGACAGGCCGGTGCGCGGCTCGCCGTTCTTGGGGATGTCCGGGATCATCAGTTTGGGATTGAGCAGCTTGACCGCCTGCTTGAGCTTGTCGCCGTTGCTCTTGGCGCGGTTGATCTCCATGAAGATCTTGCGGGCCTGCTCGTTGACGCCCAGGGGCGCGTCCGAGGTGGTGTCCACGCCACCGGCCACGGCGCAGTCCACCTGGCCGAGGGCGATCTTGTTGGCCACCAGGATGGCCGCTTCCAGGCCGGTGCCGCAGGCTTGCTGCAGGTCGTAGGCGGGGGTTTCCGGCGCCAGCTTGGAGCCCAGCACGCACTCGCGCACCAGGTTGAAGTCCTTGGCGTGCTTCATCACGGCGCCGGCGGCCACTTCGCCCATACGCTCGCCGTGGAGTTTGAAACGATCCACCAGGCCGTTGAGCGCGGCGGTCAGCATTTCCTGGTTGTCGACCTCGAAATAAGCGGTATTGGAGCGGGCAAAGGGAATGCGGTTGCCGCCCACAATGGCCACCTTGCGTACGTTGTCGCCTGCCAGCATAGTAATTCCTCCACAGTGGCGTCGGGGAGGCCGGAGTGGCCGGCCCGAGTGCCCAGGTTAACAGATGAGCGCAGTCTATCGCCCAACGGGCGGGCCTCATTGGCTTCGGCGCCTCCCGGCCTTCCCGTGCCGGTCAATACACCCTTCACACACGGGTGCTTCAATACGCCCCCTACGAATGCTCGGCAAAGGACACGACCATGAGCGATACCTATCAGGCAATTGCCAACTCCCCCATGGGCAAGGCCGTTTTCAGCGCCATTAACCTGCCCATCCCGGTGATTCTCGAACGCTGGCAGCCGGGCCAGAAATCCTTTATCAGCGGTGGCGTGCTGGTGGGTGCCGCGCCCGGATCCAGCGCCGTGGACACGGTGTTCGCCACGCTCAAGGGCGCCCCGGAGGCGAAGCCCGCGGTACTGGCCAACACCCGCAACGCCAACGACCTGCAGAAGCAGGCGGCGGCGGCCGGCCTCAACACCGACAACTACACCGCCACCCGCGAAGACGACAGCAAATTCAAGGCGCTGGTGTTCGACGCCACCGGCATCGAAAGCCCGGATGACCTCAAAACGCTGTGGGAATTCTTCCAGCCGGTGATCAAAAAACTGGATAAATGCGGCCGTGTGATCGTCATCGGGCGCACCCCGGAAACCCTGAGCGGCGCCGCCCGCGTCGCCCAGCGCGGCCTGGAAGGCTTCACCCGCTCGGTGGGCAAGGAAATCAAACGCGGTGCCACCGTGCAGCTGGTGTACTGCGAAGCCGGCGCGGAAAGTCAGCTGGCCTCGCCGCTGCACTTCTTCCTGTCGCCGAAATCCGCCTATGTGTCGGCGCAGGTGGTGCGCGTGGGCCCCGCCGGCTTCGATGCGCAGAGCTTTGACTGGGACAAGCCGCTGGCCGGCAAGAAAGCCCTGGTCACCGGCGGCTCGCGCGGCATCGGCGCGTCCATCGCCCGGGTGCTGGCCCGCGACGGCGCCGAAGTGACGGTGCTGGACATTCCGCCGATGGCCGAGGACCTGAACAAGGTGGCCGAGGAAATCGGCGGCCAGAGCCTGGAACTGGACATCACCGCCGACGACGCGCCGCGCGTGATCGCCGACGCCGGCAAGAAAATGGGCGGCCTGGATATCCTGGTGCACAACGCCGGCGTCACCCGCGACAAGATGCTCGGCAACATGCCCGAGGGCCACTGGGACATGGTGATGAACATCAACATCGCCAGCCAGCTGCGCATCAACGAGCAACTGGTGGCCGACGGCGCCATGGGCGAAGGCGGTCGCATCGTGTCGATCAGCTCCATCGCCGGCATCGCCGGCAACCTGGGCCAGACCAACTACGGCACCTCCAAGGCCGCGGTGATCGGCATGATCGACACCTACTCCGAGGAGTACGCGGACAAGGGCATCACCGTGAACGCGGTGGCGCCGGGCTTCATCGAAACGCAGATGACCGCCGCCATCCCCTTCACCATCCGCGAAGCCGGCCGGCGCATGAACGCCATGAGCCAGGGCGGCCAGCCGGTGGACGTGGCGGAAACCATCTCGTTCTTCGCCAGCCCCGCCTCCCAGGGCCTCACCGGCAACGTGGTGCGCGTCTGCGGCCAGATGATGCTGGGCGCCTGATCGGCCTGGCGTAGAAAGCTTGTGGGAGCGGCCCCGCCCGCTCCCACCTCCTTTTCGACTTGAAACTCCCCTTCCCCACCGCCATCTAACCTTGAACGGCACTCACTCGCCGCAATGAATTTCCGAGGTTTCGATGGGTTTCGGTCGCGTTTTCCTGACCATTTTCGTGCTCGCCCTGGTGGAGGTCATGGTACTGGCCGCCGTGGCGGACTTTATCGGCTGGCCGATCACCATTCTGATGGTGGTGGTCACCGCCCTGCTGGGCACCGCCCTGTTCCGCAGTCAGGGCCTGCAGACCTGGCAACGGCTTAACCAGCGCATGAACCAGGGTGAAATGCCCGGCCGGGAGCTGGCCGAAGGCATGATGCTGCTGCTCGGCGGCGCCTTCCTGATCACCCCCGGGTTTATCACCGACGCCCTGGGCTTCGCCCTGCTGCTGCCGTTTTCACGGCGCGCCATGGCGGATTACCTGATCCGCAAGGGCACGCTGCAGACCTTCGCCACCCGGGGCGGTCCGGGCGGCGGCGCCTTCTTCTACCAGAGCCGCACCGTCTATCCCGGCGGATCGCGGCCCGGCCAGTCCGGTCCCGGCTCCGCCAATGACCCCGCCCACCGGCCCGGCCCCGGCGAGCGCCCCGGCGTCACCATCGAGGGTGAAGCCGACGAGCCCGACGAACCCCGCCGATAACGAGGTGCGCCTTCCCTAGGCGGGTTCTCTCCAGCCGGGGACGCGGGTCTGTGTGCGGCCCTTGTGGGAGCGGGCCCTGCCCGCGAAAGGGAGCGAAGCTCCCGGCAGGATTCCAGAGACCTGGTTCTTCGGGTGTTCGGTGCTCCGTATCCGAGACGCGGTGCAATGGTGGTGCCTTCCGGGACCGCTCAAGTCGTCCCTGATCGCTGTTAGTTTGGCCGTCCCTGGCCAAACAGCTCCCTCCAGGCACCACCATTGCCCCGCTCACTGGGTAGCGTCACCGCCACGGGTCAGATCCACCCTTTCAGAGAGGCGCTAGGACCTTTCAATTTCCAAAGGAGCACCGGGATCGGGTGGGCCTCTCTGGAGAGAAAAGTTTCTGGAATCCTGCCGGGTGGCTGACAGCCACCCTTTCGCGAGCGGGGCCCGCTCCCACAGCCCGCTCCAGCAAGAATCAGAGTTTGGCGGCGGCTTCGGCGGCGTCTTCTTCGGCTTTGAGTTTGCGGTACTCGATGGGGGTCATGCCCACCCAGCGCTTGAAGGCGCGGTAGAAGGTGGAGGGTTCGGAGAAGCCGGTGAGGTAGACGATTTCGTCGATGGATTCGTCGGTGCCGGCGAGCAGGCGCTTGGCCAGCTTGCAGCGGTAGTCGGCCACCAGCTGGTTGAAGTTGGTGCCGGCGTCGGCGAGCCGGGTGCGCAGCTGGCGGGCTTTGATGCCCAGGCGCTCGGCCACTTCTTCCAGGTTGGCGTGGCCGGATTCCAGCAGCTCGGCGATCAGCCGGTTGACCTGGGCCACCAGGTCCTGCTTCTCCAGGCGCGCCACCTGCTCGCTGGCGAGCTGCTCGTGCAGACGCAGCAACTCCGGCTCGTGGTGGGCGGAGGGCAGCGCCATCAGGCGGGAGTCGAAATAGACGCCCACGGACGGCATGCCGAATTTCACCGGGCAGCCGAAGGCGCGCTCGTATTCGGCCTTGTCGGCGTGGTGTTCGTGGCCGAAGTGGACTTCCAGGGGCTCGAAGGCGTCGTCGGTGACGAAGCGGAAGAACTTGATCAGCCCCATCATCACGCATTCGTTGAGGTGCGCCAGGCGGCGGCCCCAGAACGGCTGACGCAGGAAGACCCGCTCGCCCTCTTCGAACAGTTCGGCCCGTGCCGCGTCGGAGAGCAGCCGCTGGTAGCTGAGCGCACGGTGCAGGCCCTCGCCGAAGGTGGGGCTGGAGAGAAACAGATACTCCAGCACCTGGCCCTTGTAGACGGGCATGTGCTTGCCCAGATGCAGGCCCACATGCTCGTCGTTGGAGACCTTCGCCAACGCCTCCCAGAACCATTCCTGGCCATCGTGGGGCGTGCGCAGATCCGGCACGTTCAATATGGACGGGTCCAGGCCCAGCTCGGCCAGTACCGCGTCGGCATCAATGCCGGCGTTGAGCATGGCCCGGTAGGCCATGCGCAGAAGCACGCCGGAATCGGTCAGTTCTGCCATCCTGTTGCGACTTCCCCAAACGGTAAATACCAAGTGGTGAGACTAGCACACCGTCCGGGGACCCGGAACCGCTTCACACCGTGGCGTTTTTCGGCTTGCGCCGGGACGGCAGCGCCAGGCGGTTAATCCGCTTGAGCACGGTGCCGAACTGGCGGCTCAGACGGCCGCTGTTGTAGTGCAGACCATAGCGCTCGGCGATCTCGCGCACCTTGGGCGCCACCTGCTTGTAGCGGTTGGACGGCATGTCCGGGAACAGGTGGTGCTCGATCTGGTGGCTGAGGTTGCCGGACATGATGTGGAACAGCGGGCCGCCTTCCAGGTTGGAGGAGCCCAGCAGCTGGCGCAGGTACCACTGGCCGCGGGTCTCGTTCTCGATTTCCGCCTCGCTGAACATTTCCGCGTGCTCGGTGAAGTGGCCGCAGAAAATGATCAGGTACGACCACAGGTTGCGGGTCAGGTTGGCGGTGGCGTTGCCCGCCAGCACCCAGGGGGCGAACGGGCCGGCCAGCAGCGGGAACAGCAGATAGTCCTTGCCCACCTGCTTGCGCACCTTCTTCATGATCTTGCGGCGCTGCGCGCGGTATTCAGCGAAGCTTTTCTCGCCCTTGAGCACGCGCTCCACTTCCAGGTCGTGGAACGCCACGCCCCACTGGAACAACGAGGCCAGCACCCAGTTATAGGCGGGCTGGAACAGGTAGGCCGGGTTCCAGCGCTGCTCTTCGGACATGCGCATGATGCCATAGCCCACGTCCCGGTCCTTGCCGACCACGTTGGTGAAGGTGTGATGCATGTAGTTGTGCGAATGCTTCCACTGCTCCGCCGGGCAGGTGTTGTCCCAGTCGTAGGTGGAGGAATCCAGCGCCGGGTCACCCAGCCAGTCCCACTGGGCGTGCATCACGTTGTGGCCGATTTCCATGTTTTCCAGAATCTTGGACACCGACAGCAGCGCGGTGCCGGCCAGCCAGGCCGGCGGCAGCACGCCCAGGAACAGCAGGCCGCGGCCGGCCAGTTCCATGCCTTTCTGGGTGCGCACCAGACGGCGGATGTAGCGCGCGTCCTGCTCGCCCAGATCCGCCATGATCTCTTCACGCAGGGCGTCGATTTCGCGGCCGAAGGCGTCCACCTGGGAGCGCGTCAGCGTCACGCCCGGGCGTTCGAATACGATGGGGTCGAAATGATCTACTTTGGCATTCATAGCGTGCCTCCTTAGAGATCCAGTTCCACGTCGCCCTCGGCGGCGTGGACACAAATACGAACTTCCTGGCCGTTCAACTCGCGGCTTTCGCCGCTCTGCAGGTCGCGCACCCGGCCCTTGCTCACCTTGCACTTGCAAGTGTGGCAGATGCCCATGCGGCAACCGTGCTTGGGCTTGAGGCCGGCCTGCTCCGCCGCTTCCAGCAGCGACACCCCGGCGGCGGCCTCGGCCTGGCCGCCGGTGCGCGAGAAGTGCAGCCGGCCGCCTTCACCGGCCACCACCGGCGCCGCTTTGAAACGCTCATGGAACAGCGGCGCGCGGCCGTGTTCGCCGTGCCAATCCATCACCGTGTCGAGAAAGCCGGCCGGCCCGCAGGTGAAAACGGCGTGCGCGGCGGCATCGGCGATGTTATCCGTGAGCCAGTGTTCATCCAGACGGCCGGCCTGGTCGCCGTCGCGCGGGCTGTCGCCGCTGAGGACGAGGCGCAGGTCGAGGCGCGGATCGCGGCGCAATTGCGCCAGGGAGTCGCTCAGCATCAGGTCCCGGTAGCGGCGTTCGAAGTGCACCCAGGTCACTTTGCCGTCGAAGTTGGACGCGAGCAGGGACTTCACGATACTGTGAACAGGTGTAATCCCGGAGCCCGCGGTGACCATCAGAAGGCGCTTCGGCACCGGGTCCGGCAGCACGAATTCGCCGGCCGGTTCGGCCAGGGTGAGCAGGTCGCCCTCCCGGCAACGGTTGACCAGATGGTCGCTGACGCCGCCCCGGCCCTGGCGCTTCACGCTGATGGTGGGCGCGCCGCCTGGGGCCGAGGACAGGGAGAAGCAGCGTTGATGCCGCACGCCTTCGATCTCCACGCCCAGCAGAACATGCTGACCGGCGCGGTGGCCTTTCCAAAGGCGGTTGGGTTGCAGGGTCAGGGTCACCGCCTGGTCACTCTCGCGCTGCACGCCGATCACCCGGGCGCGTATTTCGCGGGCGGACTGCAGCGGATCGAACAGGGCCAGATAGTCCTCCGGGTCGAACGGCGTGCTGAGCGCCTTGCCGAGACGACGGATCAGGCCCGGAGTACCGGATTGTGAATTTGAAGCGGTGATGACGTTCATGCCAACTCCCGTTTGTGTACAGTTGTGCACTTTGTACCGAAGCGGGGCACCAATGTCAACACATGTACACTTATACTTTTTTACACAGTAAAATCAACCAGTTGTCTGTATCCGGCCGGGGATTTTCAATAACATGGCGAAAATGCGGAGAATAAAAACGATGACTCGGGAGCAAAAACCATGAGCAGAGAGACTCCGACTCGGGGACGGCGGCCCAAGAGGGGGCGAACTCGCCAGGCGCTCATGGATGCGGCCCTGGATCTGGTGGCCAAGAAAGCCCCGTTCTCTTCCTTGAGCCTGCGTGAAGTGACCAAACGCGCCGGGGTGGTGCCCACCGCCTTTTATCGCCATTTCCCGGACATGAGCGCCCTGGGCCTGACCCTGCTGGACGAGTCCTTTCGCACCCTGCGCCAGATGATGCGTGAAGTGCGCCAGCAGGAACTGCCCAACGAACGCATGATCCGCGGGTCGATGGAGACCTTCTTCACCTACGTGCGCAATAACCGCACCCATTTCCTGTTCGTTTCAAAGGAGCTGTACGGCGGCTCGGCCACCATGCGCCAGGCCATCCGCCGTGAAATCCGCTTGTTCGTCAGTGAGCTGGCGATGGATATGGCGCGCTTTCCGTTCCTGGTGCGGGTCAACGCCGAGGACCTGCAGATGATGGCGTCCCTGGTGGTCAACAGCGTGGTCGCCCTGACCCAGGAAATGCTGGAGCTGGACGAAGACGACGACGCCGGCCAGCACGAGATGCTGATCATGGCGGAGAAACAGGTGCGCCTGATTTACTTCGGGGTGGCCCAGTGGCGCTCCGACACCCCGCCGCGCACCTGATCCGCCGGGATTGATAGGCCTGCTCGGGGGCTCCCCCAGGCGATACGGCCAATCCAGGCCGCTCTTCACACTGCCTATACTGTCCCCAATTTGCCGACGCCGCTGTTGTCACGCGGCGTCGGCCGTATTGGAGAGATCAAGGACGCTGTTATGAGTGACGTGAACTTCCGCGAGCTGCGCCACGCCCCGGCAATGCCGGTCAATTTCGCCAAGGCGGTGATGCGTGCCCGGGTGAAGCCCGGCAAAAACCCGCAACTGCCCAATGTCGGCCTGCGCCTCAACGATGTGGGCCTGGACGCCGGGCACCTGGCCGCCTACCGCAAGGTCTGCGGGTTCAGCGACGACGGCCGCCTGCCGGTCACCTACCCGCACATCCACGCCTTTCCGCTGCACATGGCGCTGATGATGGAGGACGGCTTCCCGTTCCCGGCCATGGGCCTGGTGCACGTGCGCAACAGCATCACCCAGTACCGCCCCATCGCCGAGCGCGAGCAGCTCAACATCAAATGCTACCTGGGCAACCTGACCCAGGTGGAAAAAGGCTACGAGTTTTCCATCTTCACGGTGGTCAGCACCGGCGGCGAACGGGTCTGGGCCAGCGAATCGGTGAACTTCTTCCGCGGCGGCGGCAGCGGCGTCAAGGCCGACAAGGGCTCGCGCGGCACCCCGGAACCGGTCACCGACGCCATTGAATGGAAGGTCCCCGGCAACACCGGCCGCCGTTACGGCGCCGTGTCCGGCGACCGCAACCCGATCCACCTCTACCCGCTGACCGCCAAGCTGTTCGGCTTCAAACGCCAGATCGCCCACGGCATGTGGTCCAAGGCCCGCGCCCTGGGGCAGCTGCAACACGAGCTGCCCGAGGAAGCCTTCACCGTGGCGGTGCAGTTCAAGGTGCCGATGTTCATTCCGGCCACGGTGAAGTTCGCCCGCGAAGAAAAGGACGGCGGCCTCGATTTCCGCGTGGTCGCCAAGGACGGCGTCAAACCGCACCTCACCGGCCAGCTGCGCCCAGCCTGAGCATTGTAGGAGCTTGCCCCGCAAGCGAAAGGCCGGCTTTAGCCGGCCGGCGGGATGCCAGAGACACCTCGAAGCGCACCACCAATAGCGTCTCTGGGATCCTGCCGGGAGCTTCGCTCCCTTTCGCGGGCCGGGCCCGCTCCCACAGCCTGCTCTTACAGCAGCTAGCGCCAGGGCGCGCTCAGGCTGATAGAATCTCCCGCCATGGACGACACTCGAGACTACGCCGGGCTGTTTCTCGGCGACATTCCCTTACTGGACGTGCGCGCGCCGGTGGAATTCGCCAAGGGCGCCTTCCCCACCGCCAGCAACCTGCCGCTGCTCGACGATGACGAGCGGCACCGGGTGGGTATCCGCTACAAGCAGCAAGGCCAGCAGGCGGCCATTGATCTCGGCAACGAACTGGTCAGCGGCCGCAAGAAGAGCGCCCGCCTGGACGCCTGGCGGGAGTGGCGCCGCGCCCATCCTGACGGCTATCTGTACTGTTTCCGTGGCGGCCTGCGCAGTCGCACCACCCAAGCCTGGCTGGACCAGGCCGGCGTGCACGTGCCGCTGGTGGTGGGCGGCTACAAGGCGATGCGCCGCTTCCTGCTCGACCGGCTCAAGCACAACCTGCGCCACCTGCCCATGGTGGTGCTCAGCGGCCGCACCGGCTGCGGCAAGACGCGTCTTATCGAACGGCTGACCGACGCCATCGATCTGGAAGGGATGGCCCACCATCGCGGCTCGGCGTTCGGCCGCCGACCGGCGGGCCAGCCCAGCCAGATCGATTTCGAGAACCGCCTGGCGATCGCCCTGCTCAAGCATCAGCACCGGGGCCCGGCGCCGGTGGTGGTGGAAGACGAAGGCAAGCTGATCGGCCGCTGCTATGTGCCGGACGATCTGCAGGCGCGCATCCGCCAGTCGCCGCGCGTGGTCATCGACGAACCGCTGGAAGCCCGCGTGCGGGTGACGCTGGAGGACTACGTCACCGGACCGCTGGACGAATACAGCCGCCACTACTGCGAAGCGCAGGCGTTCGAGCGGCTGGCCGAGGCGCTGCTCGCCGCCCTCGACCGCATCCGCAAACGGCTGGGCGGCGCCCGCCATCAGTATCTGCGCGGCGAATTGGAAGCGGCGCTGGACCAGCAGCGCCACGGCGGCGACGTGGAGCGCCACCGGGTGTGGATCCGCGAACTGCTGAGCGGCTACTACGACCCCATGTACGATTACATGCTACAACGCCGGGACGGCCCGATTCTCTATCAGGGCAGCCGGGCGCAAGTGATGGAATACCTGAGCCACCGCGGATAGCCGGACACGCGGCGGTGCAATCATAACGTCCGGTAATACTCCCTATTGAACGGAGCCGACAATGATCAAACCCCTTCTGGCCACGGCCTGCGCCGTGCTGCTGCTGGCCGCCTGTGATTCCCGCGAACCGGCGCAAACCTTCACCTTCACCGCGATCCCCGACCAGGACGAGTCGCGCCTGGAACAGCGCTTCGGCAAAGTGGCCGAGCACCTGGAAGAGGCGCTCGGCGTGCCGGTGAAATACGTGCCGGTGAAGTCCTACCCGGCGGCGGTCACCGCCTTCCGCAACGACGAAGTGCAGATGGCCTGGTTCGGCGGCCTGTCCGGGGTTCAGGCCCGGCGCCTGGTGCCCGGCTCGCAAGCCATCGCCCAGGGCCAGGAAGACACCGCCTTTAAATCCTACTTCATCGCCAACAGCCGCACCGGCCTGGAGCCCGGCGACAGCCTGCCCGACGCCTTCGCCGAGCAGCCGTCGTTCACCTTCGGCTCCAAGGGCAGCACCTCCGGCCGGCTGATGCCCGAGTATTACTTCCGCGAACGCTTCGGCGCGCCGCCCCAGGAACTGATCGACAAGGTCGGCTTCAGCGGCGACCACAGCCGCACCCTGTCGCTGGTGGAAAGCGGCGCCTACGCCACCGGCGCGCTCAACTATCAGGTCTGGGACCAGGCCCTGGCGGACGGCGACATCGACACCGACAAGGTGCAGGTGATCTGGGAAACCCCCGCCTACCCGGACTACCACTGGACCGTGCGCGGCGACCTGGACCAGCGCTTCGGCGACGGCTTCAGCCAGCGGGTCACCGAGGTGCTGCTGGCGATCGACGACCCGGAGCTGCTCGAGGCCTTCCCGCGCAGCGCCTTCGTGCCCGCCGACAACGATGACTACCAGGCCATCGAAGACACCGCCGAAAGCATCGGCCTGCTGGATTGAACCGCTGTGAACGCCAGTGAAGCGCCGGCGCCCCTGTTCCACTTCCGGGGCGCCCGGCTCGGCCACGGCCGCGAGACGGTATTCCCCGCCCTGGATCTGACCGTCCGGCGCGGCGAAACCGTGGCCCTGCTGGGCCCGTCCGGCAGCGGCAAGTCCACCCTGCTGGCGGCGCTGCGGCGCCAGCGGGAAACGCTGTGCGCCTGGTGCCCCCAGGAGCAGGCGCTGGTGCCCATGCTCAGCGTGTTTCACAACATCTACATGGGCGGCCTGCACCGCTTCGGCACCTGGCGCAATCTGCGCGCGCTGGTGCATCCCACGGCGGCCCAGCGCGACAGTGTCGCCGCCGTGGCGGAAAGCCTGGGGCTGGCCGAAAAGCTGTTCACCAGCGTCGACCGGCTGTCCGGCGGCCAGGCCCAGCGCACCGCCCTGGGCCGGGCCCTGTTCACGGAGCGGCCGGTGCTGCTGGCCGACGAGCCGGTCTCCAACCTGGACGAACACCAGGGCCTGGCGCTGCTCCGCGACACCCTGCGCCGCCACGACAGCGCCGTGGTCGCCATGCACGACCGCGCCCTGGCGCTGGCCTGCTTTGAGCGGGTGATCGGTCTGCGCCATGGCGAGACGGTGCTGGACGCGCCGTCCGCGTCGCTGACGCTGGCCGACCTGGACCGCCTCTACCTGCCATGAACCGCCCCGCCCCGACCTTCACCACCACCGCCGCCGGCTGGCGCCGCGCCAGCGGCTGGCTGGGGCTGGCCGGACTGATCGCCCTCGCCTGCGCCGATCTGGAGGTCACCCGCGGCGACCCGGGCGCGGAAATGATGCGCGTGGGCCTGGGCCTGCTGCGCCCGGACTTCCTGGCCACCGAGGGGCTCGGCCGGGCCCTAGCCAACACCCTGGCGTTTGCGTTCCAGGGCGTCGCCCTGGGCGCCGGCGCCGGCTTTTTGCTGGCGTTGTTCTGGCACCGCCGGGCGGTGCGCGCCGGCGCCGCCTCGGTGCGCGCCGTCCACGAGCTGTTCTGGGGGCTGCTGCTGATGCAGGTCACCGGCCTGTCCACGCTCACCGGCGTGCTCGCCATCGCCCTGCCCTACGCCGGCATCTTCGCCAAGGTGTTCGGCGAATTCCTGGAAGAAGCGGACCCGGCGCCGGCGGTTGCCCTGCCCGACGACCGGCGCCGCCTGGGCCGCTTTTTCTATGCCCGCCTGCCTTTGATCTGGGCGTCCTGCAAGGCCTACACCGGTTACCGCCTGGAGTGCGCGCTGCGCGCCTCGGCGATCCTCGGCTTTATCGGCCTGCCGACCCTGGGCTTTCACCTGGAGACGGCGTTCCGCGAGGGCCATTACGGCGAAGGCGCGGCGCTGCTTTATCTGCTGTTTCTGCTGGTTCTGACTCTGCGCTTCTGGCTGCGCCCGCTGCTGCTGCCGGTCTACCTGCTGGCCGCGCTGATCTGGGCGCCGCCGGTGTGGACCGGCAGCCTGCAAACGCTGGTGCGCTTCGTCACCGAGGACCTGGTGCCCGCGCCGCTGAAAAACGGCGGCGGTGCCGCCGAGCTGTGGGTGTGGCTGGGCACGCTGTGGTCCGAACAGATCGGCCCCGGGGTCTGGCACACCCTGGTGCTGGGCCTGGCCGCCCTGCTGCTGACGGCGTTGCTGGCGCTGGTGCTGTTTCCGCTGCGCTCACCCCTGTTCGGCAATCGCGTCAGCCGGGGGCTGGGCCATTTCATTCTGGTGGTGTTGCGCACCACGCCGGAATTCTTCCTGGCGTTTTTCTTTCTGATCATGCTGGGCCCGTCCATGCTGCCGGGCATCCTCGCCCTGGGCCTGCACACCGGGGCGATCATCGCGCACCTTACCGCCCGTTTCAGCGAAGGGCTGACCCTGCGCGACGACAGCCCCCGGGGGCTCAACCGCTACGCCTTCGAGGTGCTGCCCCGGTTGTACCCGAACTTTCTCGCCTTTTTGCTCTACCGCTGGGAGATCATCATGCGCGAGACTGCGGTGCTGGGTATCCTGGGCATTCATACCCTGGGTTTTTATATTGATTCCAGCGTCGCCGAGTTTCGCTTTGACCGCACCCTGGTTTTGATTCTCGCCACCGTCGGCCTGAATCTGGGCGTGGACGCCTTCTCGCGCTGGTTGCGCGGGCGCCTGCGCCTGTCCACCCGTGGCCAGCCCGTGGAATGAATGAGCAATGAGACGCACCGCCATGACCGACAGGAGAACCGCATGCTGACCCCTTCCGCCACCCAGGATCTGATCATGGTCGGCGGCGGCCACAGCCACGCGTTGGCGCTGCGCATGCTGGCCATGAAACCGGTGCCCGGGCTGCGTCTGACCCTGGTCTCCCCGGACAGCCTGAGCGCCTATTCCGGCATGCTGCCGGGGCTGGTCGCCGGCCACTACCGTCTGGAAGAGACGCACATTGATCTGCAGCGCCTCTGCCAGGCCACCGGCACGCGCTTTATCCGCGCCCGCGCGGTGCGGCTCAAGCCCGAGCAGCGGCGGCTCTACCTGGACGACGGCACCCACCTGGAATACGACCTGGTGAGCCTGGACGTGGGCGCCACCCCCAATCTCACCGCCGTGCCCGGCGCCGAGCAACACGCGGTGGCGGTGAAACCGGTGGCGGATTTTCACCGCCGCTGGCAGGCGTTGCGGGACGAACTGGCGGAGCGGGACAGGCCGGCGGCGATCACCGTGGTGGGCGGCGGCGCCGGCGGCACCGAGATGGCGCTGGCGGTGGCCCACGCCCTGGGCGACCGCGCCGGCGTCAGCCTGGTCACCGCCGGGGCGTTGCTGCCGGGCTTTCCCGCCGGCGTGCGCCGCCGCATGACCCGGCGCCTGGCGGCGCGCGGCGTGACCCTGCACAGCCACACACCGGTGCGGCAGGTGCAAGCGCAACGCCTGCTCAGCGATGACCGCGAGCTGCCGCACGACTTTCTGCTCTGGTGCACCGGCGTGCGGGCCGCTTCCTGGCTGTCGGACAGCGGGCTGCCCTGCGACGACCAGGGCTTCGTGCGCGTCAACGACACCCTGCAAAGCCCGGCCGACGCGCGGGTATTCGCCGCCGGCGACTGCGCCGCCTTTCCCGGCGATCTGCCCAAGGCCGGCGTTTACGCGGTACGCCAGGCGAAAATCCTGGCGCGCAATCTGGCCGCCGCCGCCCAGGGCCAGCCGCTGGAGCCGTACCGCCCGCAACGGCGTTTCCTGTCGCTGCTGTCCGCCGGCGGCCGTGACGCCGTGGGCAGCCGGGGCGGCGGCCCGGCGCTGGCCGGCGGCTGGGTGTGGCGCTGGAAGGACCGGCTGGACCGGGACTTCATGGACAAGTTCGACCGCCGGCTGCCGCGCATGGACGCCGCCGCCCGGGCCGGCGCCCCGGACGACACCCTGCACTGCGCCGGCTGCGGCGCCAAGGTGGGGGCGCAATCGTTAAGCGAGGCCCTGGCGGCGCTCGACCCGGTGATCCGCGAGGACATCGAGGCGGGCGTGGACCACGCCGACGACGCCGCCGTGATTCGCTGGCCGGCGGACCAGCGGCTGGTGCAAAGCCTGGACTATTTTCCCGCCTTCGTGGACGAGCCCTATCTGTTCGGGCGCATCGCCGCGCTGCACAGCCTCAGCGATCTGTTCGCCATGAACGCGGCGCCCCACTCCGCCCTGGCCACGGTTTGCATGCCGCGCCACCATCCCCGCCTGCAAAGCCGCGATCTGCACCGCCTGATGGCCGGGGCGCTGAAGGAATTGAACGCAGCCCGCTGCACCCTGGTGGGCGGGCATACCATCGAAGGGCCGCAGATGGCGGCCGGGTTCACGGTCAACGGCGCCGCGCCGCCGGCGGACCTGTGGCATAAAAGCGGCGCCCGGCCCGGCGACGTGCTGATTCTCACCAAGTCCCTGGGCACCGGCATTCAACTGGCCGGCCTGATGCACGACCTCAGTCGCGGCCCCTGGCTGGACGCCACGCTCGACAGCATGCTGCGCAGCAACGGCCTGGCCCGGGACGCCATGGCGCCGCTGGCGCCCAATGCCTGCACCGACATCACCGGCTTCGGCCTGCTCGGCCACCTGCTGGAGCTGTGCGAGCAAAGCAACCTGGACGCGCGCCTGGACCTGGACGGCCTGTCGCTGTTGCCGGGCACCGAAGAGCTGGTGGCGCGGGGCGTGGTGAGCACCCTGAAGCCGGCCAACGACCAGGTGCTGACACGCTGCGAGCACGGCGACATCGCCGACGACGATCCGCGTCTGGCGGCGGCCACCGATCCACAGACCAGTGGCGGCCTGCTGTTCTCGGTGGATCCGGGCCTGCGCGACGCCGCCCTGGCGGCTTTGACACAGGCCGGCGTGAAGGCGGCGGTGATTGGTGAAATGAGTGTAAAAGATCACAAAGCTTTAACTTGCATAACCCTGAACAGGAACGCGCCGTGCTAGCCTTGAGCCACGTTTTTTAAGTGGAGCGATGTCGATGAAAAAGCAAATTACAGGCGTCCTGACGGCGCTGGTTATGTTGTTTACGCAAGGCTTGTTCGTACCCGCGGCCCACGCCGCCATGGTCACGACCGATGGCATGGTTTCCAGCGAGCAGCGGGCCGCCACCGAACGCAAAGTCATGCGGCTGATGAATCATGAAGCCGCCGCCAAGGTACTGGCCAAGAACGGCGTCACCCCCGGCGACGTGGAAAAGCGTCTGGGTCGTCTCAGCGACCGCGAGCTGAACCAGCTGGCGCAGAAAGCGGAACAGATGCCCGCCGGCGGTAGCGTGGTGGGCGTGATTCTCGCCGTTATCCTGATTCTGGTGCTGCTGGATCTGCTCGGCGCCACCGACGTATTCCCCGTCATCGATCCGATCGGGTAAATGATCGCCTGCCCGCGCGGCGGCCGCCCGGCCGCCGCCTTGCTGTTCCTGCTACTGCTCACCGCCTGCCAGACGGTTCCGCCGCCGGAACGGGCCGACGCGCGCCCGCAGCAACGGCTGGACGTGCCCTTTATTCCCCAGGAAGCCTACCAGTGCGGCCCCGCCGCCCTGGGCATGATGCTGCAATGGAACGGGCTACCCGGCGACAAGACCGAACTGGTCGATGAAGTCTGGCTGCCGGAGCGTCAGGGCGCGCTGGGCATCGAGCTGGTGGCGGCGGGCCGGGCCCGCGGCCTGCTCGCCTATCCGATCAACACGCCCACGGCGTTGATCCAGGAGGTGCAGGCCGGCCACCCGGTGCTGGTCTTGCAGAACCTGGCGCTGCCGCAATGGCCGTTGTGGCACTATGCGGTGGTGATCGGCTACCGCGACGGCGGTGAGCGCATTATCCTGCACAGCGGCACCGACCAGGCCACGGAAAGCCGCTGGAACCGCTTCCTCCGCACCTGGGCCCGGGGCCGCTACTGGGGTTTCGTGCTGCTGCCGCCCGGCGACCTGCCGGACAGCGTGCAACCGGAACCGCTGTTGCAGGCGCTGGCGCCGATGCAGACCGGCGCGCTGCCCTATTGGGAAGCCGCCGTGGCGCGTTTCCCGGACAATGGCCGGCTGCGTTTCGGCTACGCCAACGCGCTCTGGCAGGATGGCCGGACCGACGCCGCCCTGCGCGCCTACCGGGCCACCGTGGCGCGCGCCCCGGATCTGGCGCCGGCCTGGAACAACCTGGCCTACGCACTGCGCGACAGCGGCCAGCCGGACCAGGCCCGGGAGGCGGTGTGCCGCGCCCGGCAACTGGCGCCGGAGGACGACAACGTGGCGGACAGCGTCGCCGAGATCACCGACGGGCGGGGCTGCTGATCACGGAATGACGGCGGCGGCTATGCCGGGACCCCGGCCGTTGCTAAGCTTGCAAAAAACCAAAGGCGCTTTCCGTGTTGGCTGTATTCATCAGACTGTTCCGTTCGTTACCACTGGCTCTGTTGCTCGCGTTGCTGCCGATGGCGGCGGCCCAGGCGCAGACCGGTGCGTTCTCACTGCCCGGCATCGGCGACCTGGAGAAACAGCTCTCCGGT
>Ga0207895_1000195_pt1 | contig 33116 bp, 29 predicted proteins | sample MalvirmetaMSP112_FD_184230 | JGI IMG/M metagenome (GOLD analysis project Ga0207895, IMG submission 184230) | Marine viral communities from the Deep Pacific Ocean - MSP112 (SPAdes) | ecosystem: Environmental > Aquatic > Marine > Oceanic | place: Pacific Ocean | collected 2011-05-24 | reverse complement strand
GGCGACTTCAATCCTTCCGGTTATTCCCGTATAGCCGACCCTACTCAAGCGGTCCCGTAGCTCAGCAGGATAGAGCAACAGATTCCTAATCTGTAGGTCGCGCGTTCGAATCGCGCCGGGATCGCCAAAAACTAATTAAAAACAATGATTTATAATGGCCTGAAAGTTAACCCTTGCTCACAAACTGCTCCGTGGTAACTATATGGTAACCGGAGGCTAAAAAACCGTGGGGAAACTTCGCTTTACCGACACCTGGCTTTCGGCTGTGACCGACCCGGGCGAGTATTCAGACACGATCGAATCCTGTCTGAAAGTGAGGGTGGCTAAGACCGGCTCTAAGACATTTTCAGCAGTGCGAAAGCTGAGCGGAAAGGCAGTCCGGGTCCGTATAGGCGCCTATCCGGAAATCGCCTTGCGAGAGGCAAGAGTCCGCGCAGGGGAGTTCCGGCAGAAGCGCGCCATTGCGCCGACGCCCGCCGCGCGATCGGAGGAACTGGCCGATGCGGTTTCTGCTTCTGCGGCCAATTTCTTCGAGGACTATATCGCTGACATGAGGAGCCGAGGTGTCGCCTCGGCGGGGCGCGTGAACGGCGTCCTGATTGATGGCAAATACGCCTTGCTTCCGTTTCTCGTGGCGCGACATGGGGGCATGCCGCGTGCCGGAGATGTGACCATTCAGGACCTGCAGGCATGGATGGTGGAATGCTATGCGCGCAGCCCGGGATACGCGGCGCACCTTCGATCCTACATCGTCACTGCCTGGAAATGGGCGGTGAAGAACCGATACGATTTTCGAGGAAGTGCCAAGGACTATGGCATTGCTTCCAATATTGCCGAGCAGTTGCCGACAGTGCCGCGCGGAAGACCGGGTGATCGTTTCCTCTCGAAAGACGAACTCAGGAAGCTCTGGAATGCGCTGGATGAGAACCATCCGACGCATCGCGTCCTGAAACTGATGATCGCGATGGGTGGGCTTCGCGTGACGGAGGTCGCAACGAGTTTAGCCGATAATTGGCGTGATGGATGGCTGAACTTGCCGGAGACCAAGAACGGCAAATCGCATCAGCTACCGATCACTGCGACGGCGGCCCCATTGGTGAAACGGTTCCTGGAGCGCGCCCATCCGCGTTCGCCCTATCTTTTGTCAAATCCTCGGAACCCGGACGAACCGGTAACGATCGCCGCAATCTCGCGGGCAGCCAAACGGCTGAACAAAAAGCTCGAGTTTCCGGAGTGGAACCCGCGGGACCTGCGCCGCACGATGAAGACCCATCTTGTTGATACCGGGGTCGATGAGCGCTGGCTCGATATCTGGCACAACCATGGCCAGACGGCGAGCGTGGCGCGCAAGCATTATATCCGGGCGGAGTATGCAGATCTGAAGCGGGAGGTGGCGGAAGCAATTGATAGGTGGTTGGGGCCGGTATTCTTAGACGCCTAATTATTTGAACTTTTGGAGCCAGTTCCCTGAACCTAAGTTACAAGTTCGAATCCTCTTGGGTGCGCCATCTTGTTTTTACCCCCGCACAACCCCTCTAAGGCCTTGAATGGCAAGGTGGTTTCGGCGGTTCGATAGCCCCATTCCGGTCATACACCAATCTGTCTGCGAAGGTGAGTTTCAGCACCGTTTGCTTGTCCTCGAAGCGATCAGAAACCCAAAGTTTCCAAGGGTTTGAGAGAAACTGGAGCGCAGTTCTAAGTGAATCATCACAGTCCCGCACAGGACGTCCAATGCTCTCCATGCTTTCTGAGAGGATGAGCTTGTTTTCTTCCAGCTTCTGGATGCGCGCTTCATAGGCACTGACAACGGTCGCCGATTGCGCATCCACGATACGGTCAAGAAGTTGCTCGACCTGCTTTTCGATTTTGCCGAGTTCCCGCTGCATGTCCTTTACGCGTTCCTAGCCATACGCGACGCGATGGTTCCATGTGTCTTCGACACATCACGCTCGCCGACGGGGAACACCGTCACCCCATGCACCATCCTCTACGCTCAAGATGTGCAGTGTGGTACACTGCCCTCTTGCCAGGGAGGCCCGCTGCGCGCCTCCCGTGGACCCTCCCGGCATGGCTCTTTCAGGGCATTGAACCACTCCAGAGCCAGCAGAACGTACCGCCGTTCCATCACTCGCAAAGGTAACGGCCCTCTGCACCCGCGCGAGATGAGTACGTTTCCTAGGCGCGACCGATTTTTCTCGCACAACGTGCAAACGTCAGCTACACTTCTACTCTTGCAGGATTATAGACCAAGTACTGCTTAACCGATGCGGGAGGACAGACGATTCATTGCCGAGTATCGCTGCATTGAGGAACATTCAATTGTTCTTGAAAAGCGTCAAATAGAAAGACGATCGGGGGAATATGCAAATCGACGACGTGGATGCCCCCGGGCTTAATGATGAGTTGAAATCGGCTCTACACGGATGGGGCATCGAGCGCTTCACGGCAGTTCAGCGCATTGCCTTGGAGGCAGGGTGCGCGAACGAAACAAGTATGGTGGTGTGTGCACCCACATCAGGAGGCAAAACGCTAGTCGCTGAGATGGCGCTGTTCAAAGCCGTTTCTCGTGGTCGTCGCTGCATCTACTTGGTGTCGCACAAGGCGCTCGCAGACCAAAAGTACCTCGATTTCGAACGTCGCTTTGGAAGCGCATCAAACACACCTCATATTACAGTGGGTTTGAGTACTGGCGATAGAGACGAAGGCGAGGCTTCTCCCCGCATCCTTGTTTCCACCTATGAGAAGGCCCTGGCTCTGTTGTTGGCGGGGCAGATTGACCCCAGCGCCGCGTTGGTCATTGCAGATGAACTACAGATCATCGGTGAACCGGGTCGCGGACCGAATATTGAAACTCTGTGCGCGATCCTGCGGCAGAAGGAGCTTTACCAGATCGTCGCTCTGACCGCGACCGTTGGCAACGCCTCTGACCTTGCCCACTGGCTTGAGTGTGAACTCGTGCTGTGTACCGAACGCGACGTGTCACTCCATCAGGAAATCTGGTCGCAAGGACGCGTTCACTCAACTGTCTTTGGCTCCGAAGATGGTCAGGAACGCGATCTTGCGCGCCCTGTGCCGAGCGACGTATTGCAGGTAACAAGGTCATTATTGGCGGATGGTCGAGGACCAGTATTGGTGTTCACCGAGTCCCGAAACGAGGCCGCCCAATTCGCTGAAAATTTCAGTCAAGGGCAATCGCGTACGGCGGAAGGCATTGCAATCGCGGAGCAACTCGATCTCTTTTCAGAGCCGACAGAATCTTCCGAACAGCTCCAAGAAAATGCTCAAAGGAAGGTGGCCTTTCACACCGCGGATCTGACGGCTCAAGAGCGGCAAGTCATTGAAAGCGGTTTCTTAGATGATAAGTTTGAGGTGTGTTTTGCGACTTCTACGCTAGCTGCCGGGGTCAACTTTCCTTTTCAGACCGTTGTTTTCCCTAAATTGACCTATGAATGGGGCGGGCGACAGGGCACAAATATCAGTCGCTCAGACTATCGCAACATGTCAGGCCGCGCCGGTCGACTTGGAATGCACGATGTCGGCTACGCAATTCTGCTGCCCTCCAATCAAAACGAATTGCGCTGGGCGCAACAGTTGGTCTTGCCGGAGAACGAGCGGGTGAGTTCACAACTGGTCGACTTAAGTATGCGTCGCACAGTTTTAACGCTGATTGCTTCCCGAGTAGTTGCCGACCGACCGTCAATGAAAGCGTTCTTTCAAAACACCTTCTTTTGGTACGAAATCAGAGAACACAACCCACACAAGCTCGACGACATCCTTGTAAAGGCCGACAGATCTGTAGATTGGCTGATAGACAATGGATTAATCGAGCCTACTGACGACGCATTGATCGCGACACCTTTCGGAAAAGCGACCGCCCAGTCCGGATTGTTGCCAGCCACAGCAGTGGAATTCCGTGACTTGATGCAAGATAGCTCTTCACAAATATCCGCGGATTTTGAGCGTCACGTCACGGGTCTGATTCATTGGGCTTGCGGTAGCCCAGAGTTTAGGAGTGACCATCCATCCCGATTCTTGGTGTATCCATCGGGACGGCGTCCCGTTTCATCGAACGATTTTCTTCAGTCGAGAGCTTTGCTGCGGCGCTTGGATCGGACTGACAACCAGCTAAGCCAGTGCGCCCACGCCATTTCAATGTATGCGGACGGTGCAATAGAGCGTCAGATCCGATTCCAGACGAATATACCCTCTGGAGGTGTGCATCGCCTCGCCGTTGACGTTGCTTGGGTCCTGGATGGGCTACACCGAATTGCAACTGCCCCAGAGCTGTCATGCCCGCAGACGCTGACAAACCAAATTGCAATGTTAGCTCGTCGCGTCCGTTGGGGAGCCCCCGCGGAGGTGCTCGACATTATACGGGTTGCTCAGAAAAACAGCGTTCCAGGATTTGGAAGGCAAAGGGCGATGGCCCTGTTGGCGCAGGGGCTGACGACTTTTGAACAAATTCTTTCGACCGCCCGAGAAACGCTCACTTCGATACTGCGTAGCGAGCAACGCACATCGGCATTTGTTGACGCGATGTCAAACTCAATCGGTTTTCGCGCGGACCGGTACTCCAGGATTCACAGTGAAGTTGCTGCTCAGCTTGGGCTTAAAGAGGTCGTCGACAAGTGTAATGATGCTTTGGGTACAGAGTACGAGGAAGCCATCAAGACGCTACTAGAGGCGGAAACGCGTTGGGTGGTGCGCGTACTTGATGACGGAAGACAGCAGAATGTGCCGGACATTATGCTCCAACTCGGCAACCGGTCCGTTCTCATTGAGTGCAAGACCACCACGAAGAAGCCCCCTCTTATAAAGAAGGAAGAGGCCTTCGCAGTTCTTCAAAAGGCAGTCGATTTTGAACAATCGGCTAGGCGAGTGACATTGGGAAAACCGATGTTCGATGAACACTCCAAAAAGAAGGTGCAAGGAGCTTCGGACATTTCGCTGGTGGAACATGCAGTATTTGTTGAAGGCGCTTTGCGTGTCCTTACGGGGGTAATCACGCCAGAGGGATTCCTTGATTGGGTTACTCAGCCGGGGCTTGTAGAGATCGAACGGTTGGGCGGCGAGCAGACGATTGAGATTGCTCGTAAGGGGGAGCAGCAATGAGAAGCAGTATGAACTGCACACATGGATGTTTGGTAATGTAAGACGATGAAGATCGTAGATTCCATTCCGATTTTTTCCGCGACCGATCTGGTCGGCTACCTCAATTGTCAGGCGCTGACAGGATTTGATCGCGCTGTGGCGAACGGCGACCTGGCAGCGCCAAAATCCTGGAACCCACTGCTTGAGGTTCTGTGGGAACGCGGCACTCTTCACGAAGAAGAGTATGTCAAACACCTGCAAGAACTCGGCCTCGAAGTTATAGTAATCGAAGGCGTTGAGGTAAACGCGGAGGCTGTTGCACAGACACGCGCAGCTATGGAAGCGGGTGCCGACATTATTGTTCAGGCTGCGCTCGCGCATGAAGCATGGATCGGACGGGCGGACATTTTACACAAGGTCGAAGGCCCTTCGAATCTCGGCAGCTGGGCGTACGAGCCACTGGATACCAAGCTCTCCCGCGAGACAAAGGCGGGCTCGGTTCTCCAGCTGTGCCTGTATGCGTATCTGCTAGAGGTAGTACAGGGCAATGCACCGGAGCTGATGGGCATTGTGATGCCATGGTCTGGATTTGAACGCGAGGTCCATCGCTTCAGCGACTATGCGGCGTACTTCCGTTTCGTGATGGGCTCGTTCGAAAAGTACATGGCGAGTGACACGGATGCTCCCTATCCTGAACCCAAGTCACATTGTGAAATCTGCAGGTGGCGTAATAGCTGTGATCTGCGCCGCAGAGGAGATGACCATCTAAGCCTGGTCGCCAACCTAGCCAAATCGCAGATTAGCGAGCTCCATACACAAGGCATTACAACACTCGAAGCTTTGGCGACTACACCAGTTCCGCTACCCTTCTCGCCGGCTCGTGGTTCCATTCTGTCGTTTGAAAAAGCGCGCGAGCAGGCACGCGTTCAACTTGAAGCACGGAATTCTGGGGAGCCGGTGTTTGAACGTTTACCAGCAGAGGAGGGTGTTGGACTGTCGCTCCTTCCAGAGCCGAGTGATGCAGACATATTTCTGGACTTTGAGGGAGATTCGTTCGTAGGCGAACACGGGCTCGAATACCTGACAGGCTATGTAAGCCAGGATGATGCAGGCGCTTGGCAGCATCATGCGCTCTGGGCATTTGGACGCGCAGACGAACGAGCGAACTTCGAAGCCTTCGTGGATTTCGTGATGGCACGATGGGAAGCAAATCCTGAACTGCATATCTATCACTACGCACCATACGAGCCCGCAGCACTAAAAAGGCTTATGGGAAGATACGGATCAAGAGAGAACGAAATCGACAGAATGCTCAGAGCCGGTCTATTCGTCGATCTATACGCCGTAGTTCGCAACGGAATCCGCGCAGGTGTTGAAAGCTACTCCATCAAGAAGCTTGAGCCGCTATTCGGCTATGTGCGCGAGAAGTCGATGGATACTGCAAACCTCGCTCTTTCACGTCTGCAAGCAAACTTGGAGCTTGGCCAGCCGGGTGAAATCCCGCAATCCATCAAGGATGACGTAGAAGCCTACAACAAGGATGATTGCCTCGCGACCTTGGCTCTTCGTGATTGGCTGGAGCAAATTAGGGCAAACGCTATCGAGGGTGGCGATACGATTGACCGGCCTCCTCCGGGTGACGGCGATGCCTCTGAAGACCTGAGCGAATGGATCCAACGTGTAAATGCGTTGATGGCGCGGATCACGGAAAGATTGCCGGAGGATGTAGAAGCTTGGAATGACGAGCACTATGGTCGTTGGGTGTTGGCCAATACTTTGGATTTCCATCGGCGCGAGCAGAAGGCTGTTTGGTGGGAGTTCTTTCGGTTAAAAGAACTAACGACAGAGGAACTTCTTGATGAACGTGCCGGACTGTCAGGACTCACATTCGTTGGCGCAGTTGGCGGCACGGACCGGGCTCCAATCCACCGTTACAGCTTTGTGCCGCAGGAATATGATGTCCGTGATGGAGATGATCTGATTCAAGAGGGCGGGGATAAGCTCGGAAAGGTCGATCAGATTCAGTCGGAATCCGGGCTCATTGATATTAAGAAGCGTCAGGACAGTAGAGATGCGCATCCTGCCGCCGTCTTTGCGCATACTGTCGTTAGGCCGCAGCCTATCCCTGATGCGCTAATGGCGCTTGGGGAATACGTCGCTGACCACGGCCTGGAAGGCGATGGAGATTACCAGGCAGCGCGTGATTTGCTCATGCGGCTCCGACCCAGAGGAGTTGATTTTCCGCTTATACAGGCAGGCGAGGAAACTTTAGATGCTGCGAAGCGTCTCGTGTGCGCAATGCCAAACGGCATTCTGCCCATGCAAGGCCCACCTGGCTCCGGGAAAACCTACACAGGAAGCCGGATGATCTGTGATCTGGTTGCTCAAGGAAAAACCGTCGGCATTACCGCCAACAGCCACAAAGTCATTCGGAATATGCTTGATGGTGTGGTCAAGGCGTCGCGAGAAGTCGGCATCGACTTCCAATGCATCCAGAAGGTTGGAGAAATTCCCGATGCCGCCGATGGAATCTCATTCACTAAAGATAACACCCAAATGTTGGGGGCCTTGGGAGCGGCCGCCAAAGTGGGCGGCGCTACCGCATGGTTTTGGTCACGTGAAGATGCTCGCAATTGCGTTGACGTTCTCTTCGTCGATGAAGCGGCCCAGATGGCTCTCGCAAATGTGCTTGCAATTTCGGGAGCGGCGAAGACTGTCGTTCTATTGGGCGATCCGCAACAACTTGATCAACCCGTGCAGGGTAGCCACCCAGAAGGGACTGACATTTCTGCACTTGGGCACTTGTTAAATGGGGAAGAGACTATCCCCGATGACCAAGGTCTATTCTTGGAGGAGACTTGGCGACTTCATCCGTCCATATGTGCGTTTACCTCAGACCTCTTTTATGCGGGCAAGCTGGAAGCGCGCGAGCATAACGCGCGGCAAAGCATAACATCCGAAGGGCCGGTGAATGGAGCGGGTCTTTGGTACCTGCCCGTAGCGCACGATGGGAATGTCAATGCATCGCCAGAAGAAGCTAGCGCCATTGCAGATTTAATTAACAGAATTCTCGAAGGATCACCCACTTGGACGGATCGCGAGAACCAAACGCACCCGCTGACCCTCGACGACATCCTCGTCATTACCCCGTATAATGCGCAAGTGTTTGAGATTCAGCAGCGTATCCCCAACATCAAGGTTGGCACTGTCGACAAGTTCCAAGGACAGGAAGCGCCAATCGCAATTTATTCGACAGCCACGTCCACGCAGGCAGAAGCTCCTCGCGGCATGGAGTTCCTCTACAACCTCAATAGATTCAATGTCGCCACGTCGCGCGCGATGTGTGCATGCATACTTGTAAGCTCCCCCTCGTTAATGGAAGCGGATTGCCGAACGCCGAAGCAAATGAGGCTTGCGAATGCTTTCTGCCGTTATCGCGAATTAGCAAAAGAGATTGCGGTCTGACGCTGCTGTCACGCTGTGGGCGCTCGTTCGACTACATACCGTTTCCATGCGGCCCCATGTCGAGGTGGTCATAAAATTCGCGCTCCTGCGGACTCATAGCATCTCGGATCTTTCTGTGCTCACGCGCGCTTGATCGTTCATTCTCACCTCGAACATTGCAGTCGAACTGGGTGGGTGTTTTTAAGCAAAGCAAGATAGCTTCCCAAATTGCCTTATTTTCTCCTTCGAGGCAGACAAACCAGAGCTCTATCTTTTGTTCGATTAGCGAAGCTATCTTCTTGTTACCTTTTTTGCGTGCATGGCTGCTAAGCCGACCTCTGATCCCGGAGGAACGAGAAAGGGAAATACCTGCATATCGGGGGGAGAAATTGACAGGACACCACTCGGAATACGGATCGTCGTAGAACACAGCCTGTATTGGTTTAGTTTCGTCGAAGACCGAACCGATGATGTAAAGCCCCTGTGTCCTGGGCGGCTTGGCATTATCTGTCAGCTGATACGGTCCTATTATCTTCATTCGGTGAGGCATATTTGAATCATAGCATCTTCAGCTGGGGTTTTCACTTAAATAGCAACTGAACGCATCGGCTGCACCGACCGGGCTGTCGTGAACCGAGCCCACTAAGGTGGTCTCGGCCATACGGCTTCCATCCCTTGCGCGGGACGTAAAGGCTCGGCCTTCCAAGTATGGCAACTTAGGGCTTCGCCCTCAGCGCACTTCAGAAAAAATAGACGGTCTCCCGAGGCTCGGTCGCTTCGCTCCCTGCGCCCGCCGTCGATTTTTCCTTCCGTTTGCACACCCATCCTCGCCGGAGGGCAGAGGTTGCATGCGCAACCCTCTACCCATTGAAGGAGAAGTGAAAATGACAAACGAAGAAGGAGAAATACGCATCTACGTGGCATGCCTTGCCGCCTACAATAACGGCATCCTGCACGGGTGCTGGATTGACGCCAATCAGGATACAGATGACATCCACGCCGCTATCAGAAAAATGCTGACGGCCTCCCCTATCGAGGGGGCAGAGGAATGGGCAATCCACGACTATGAAGGCTTCGAAGGCCTCTACATCGCGGAGTATCAGGGTATCGAACGGGTTGCCGCTTTTGCTGCCTTCATTGCCGAGCACGGTGAACTCGGCGCGAAGCTGGTCAATCACTACGGCAATCTCGACGCAGCGCGTGAAACGCTCGAAGATTACTATGCTGGAGAATACCGCTCCCTTGCCGACTTTGCGCAGGAGATGACAGAATCCAGTACCACCATTCCTGACTCCCTTCGCTACTACATCGACTGGGAAAGCATGGCTCGCGACATGGAAATCAATGATGTCCTTGCCATCTATCTTGGCTTTGACCGCGTCCATGTGTTCTGGAGTCACTAGCCATGAAAAATAGAGAGACAGGTGAAAACGGCTACCGCAAAGGCCATCCGTGGTATTACCTTTTGGGCGGGAGGCCGCCAAAGCTGAAAGAGATTAGACAAGAGGCGCAGGCATCCGGCTATCGCGGTTACTTGGCCGACCACATCGACAAGGCCGACAAAATGCAGGAACCAAAACGCTCTCAGGCCTTACGCGAGTATCGTGGGCGGGCGATTCAAGAACTGGGCCGCGACATTCGGATATACAGGGAAGTCGCGCGCGACCTGCATCGCTATCAGGCCGAGCAAAACCCTGACGACGAGCCAAACTGCTGCGACAGCGTACACACGGCCATGAGCCTCAAATACAATCACCTCTATAACGACTTCGCGCACCTGCATGTGCTGGACGAATTGCTTGGGAAGCAACGCGACCTATTCGACTTGTGATGAATGGAGAGAACTATTCGCTCGCAATCGGAATTTTGCCGATGTGGGCATCGATGTTCTCAATCATCTTCTTCGTCAGTGCCAGGTTGCGCTTCTCGCGCCCCCAAACCTCCTGAAACTTCGCGACTGTTTCTTCAGCTGTGTCCAGGACAAGCTTTTCAGGCAGCCTTGCCTTACCGGCCATGTGTGCCAGTTCATCCCGTGTGAACCCATCGAACCGCTTGGTCTTGCTGAATTTGAGAGCAAAATACTCATCCGGCAAATAGTGAATCGTAGACACGAAGTCATAGGCCGGCGCTATCGCCGCATTGCGTCTGTCGGGATAGATGAACGACCAATTCTTCAGATGCATATCGGCATTACCGATAAGTACATTGAAGACCAGGCGACGGATGAACTCTTCGATGTCCGCGTCCTGCCCTTCCGCGCCGATGACCGTTGCAATGTTGCGCATCGATGCCTTCTCGTACTTGTCGGCCGGATAGACACGGAAGATTTGTGCAAAGTCTTCGATATGGACCGTCTCACCATCCGATAGGCGGTCGAACCGCTCAATGGCAAATGCCTGGCCGCCGACTTTGTCGACGCCTTCCGGTAACCCCTCAATGCCCTTCACATCGATGAGTTCAATGCGCGGAACATCAATGCCGACATCACGCGCCAACGACATCATGCTGAATTCGTTCTCGGGAAGCAGCTCAAACTGGCGCGAAGGGAGTTTGACAATCCAGTCGCCACCAACGCCGCGCACGGGAATGGTCATTCCCTTGCGTGCATCTTCAATCGCAGAAAATTTGAGCTGCACACCTGCCAGCGAAAAACGCATCAGATTTGCGCGCGCTTCTGCTTCCTGCCCATGTCCGTCATGCGCCGCGGGCGGAAGTTCTTCTCCGTCTGCAGGACGCACCGTAATTGCGCCGGGAAGATCCTGGCCAAGCACCCACAGCAGATAGAACTCGCGCTCGCTTTTTACACCGGCCCGTTCGGCCAGATAACGCCGCAGATGTCCTTCAGGTAGTAGATTAGAAAACCACGGAATAAGCCGCGTTTGCGTCGGATTGAAATCCGTCATCAGACCGCCAAGCGAGTCCTTGAACCCCAACCCAAGAAGGGGTCGGTTGTCATCCGACACATATGCATCCGTAAATGCAAACAATGTCCGGTCGCCACCAACATTCGTCAGTGTCGCAACCTTCTCATCATAGAGAAGGACTTCAAGGACAGAGACATCAGGCATCTTCGTCCTCCTCATCTAATGAGTAAGCAGGTCTCGGAAGCAGGCTTTGGTCAGAGAGAACCGATGCGTGCGCAATATGATTGCGTAGCGTTTCTGCGCGCTGCGCAATCAACGATAACTTGCGTGTGTCGAAAGAAGCATTTTGAAAAGCTTCAATGCCTTTGATGAGGTTTTCGAAGTTCCTGATCTCAATACTTGGAACTCGTACCTTCTCCAAAAGTCGGAGATTTTCACCCAACCGCTCCGTTCCACTAAAAGATGTATTCAAGTTCTCCATTGTTTTCCGGAAGTTCTCGAAGGTTTCTTGAGCTTTCGCTTGCGTTGCCGGGTCAATGGTTGGTGATTGCGCCGTGCTGCGCACGATGGACTTAACAGCAGGCACAGCCTTTCGGGGCACAAGTTCGAGTTCCAGGTCCAAAGCCCTGACAAGCGCGACAAGGCTCGAAAGCCGCAAATCGACCGAACCATTCTCAAACTTCGAAATCTGCGCCTGCGGCACGCCGGAATTGGCGCTGAGCTCGCGCTGGCTAAAGGCTTTGCGAACCCTCGCATCCTTTATCGCAGTGACTATATGTTCGGTCTCATAGTTCATTTTGATGTCGCTTTCTATATCACCATATGTTGGTGATAGTTTTTAATATATCAAACTTTGGAGAGAATTTCAATATTGATATCGTATTCGCTATCTCTATTGGTATATGATATATAATTCGACATCTACCGTGTGAAGGGACCATCACCGCCCCCGATCCCTGGCGCGCATGCGTGCCTGTGTTTGTGCACTTTGGGCCGCGATCTCCCGCCCACGCGCGGCGGCATCTGTTTTAAAGATTGGCGCTCAACCCGCTGCCGATCGCGCACGGCAGCTTTCTTGAAAGCCAGCGTTGCGGATAGGTCGCGCCAACTCGCGCGCGCATCATCGATATGCTTACGCAACACCGGAGACATCTCATCGGCGATGCACTGCCTGGTATCAGAAACAGACGGCAAGCCCGCCTGGTCTCCGATGCGGCCCCGAACTTCCTTTGCTTTCAAACCAAGTGTGCGCGCCAAGCCATAAACTTCGCCCGCATGGTCAAGAAGGACATGCCCTCGCTTATCACCACGCGCGAGCCACACGCCGCGCTCTCGGAGCGCATCCGCAAACGCTCCCCTTCCATCAGAAATCGCCCATGCGTCCTGCACGGCATCCTTGAAAGCGCGCGCATCATGTCCGGCGCGTTTGGCCTGTTGCCATTCGGCCAACGTGTAGTTTGCAGGGTCGCGCAAACTGGAGTCGGCAAGGCCGCGTGGCATCTTCCAGTCATGTTCAAGACACAGTTCGCGTGAAACTTCCGTGAGTCTGGTTTTGAAGAAAGACATCTGCCGCGCCGTCATGGTCTCGACGTCTATGCGCGACCACACACAGTGCGCATGTCGGCGACCTTCCTTCTCATGGAAGACGACCGCGCGCGGCTGACCTTCGAGACCCAGATTTTCTTTAACGCGGTCGATGGCCGCCTCGAATGTGGCAACTGACACATACTCTGTCTCCGGCGGATTGAGACTAAGCGCAAACAGGAACTGCCTGCACCTGGTTGCTCAGCTGATAGCCTGCGCTTCCTTAAATGCGCCCGGCAGGGCATCAGCAGCGAAGCCCCGCAACTCATGAACTTCAACATGCTCGTTCTCATCCGTGCGCATGAGGTGAACAGCAAGTCCCTGTCCGCCGCCACGCTGGGAACCTTTCAATATCATGCGCGCGCTCCCGACTTGAGGCCAAGTGCGTCAATCAGGAGTGCACGGACTTCAGCAACATGGGCACACGCCTCGCGCAGGTCATCTTCTACATCAGGCGTAAGCGGCAATGTTCCGATATTGGCTGCGCGGGCGAGCTGGTTGAGATTACTGGCGATACGGACTGACCCAGCAGAGCGAGCGCGCGAGCCATCGCATTCGGATCGGCAGTCGAGCGAATAGCTGGACGGCGTGGCTTATGCCCCTCAAATAACTGGCCCTTGATATAGGCTCCGAGCGCGAGTGTGCCTGCACGCGCTTCGAGGTGCGCCACTATACGCGGCTTTTGGCAAGCCATCTGATCCCCCCACAGTTCCCTAAGTCAGCTCAATATCCCGTAGAATGCTCTGGATGAGCCCATGAACCTCCTTGTTTTCATCAGGGTGAACAAGTGCCAAGACCACCTGCAACTTCCTCACAAGCCCAAGCGTCGTGGTCGCACGTGACCTTGATATTCTATCGATCAATTTCTTGTTCAGCGCATAGAGCTCGTCGAGGCGATTGCTGATCAAGTCGAGAGGGGCTGCCTCGATAAAGTCGGCGCGCTCTTCTTCGGCGAGTTGAAAAAGGTCGTGCTCATGGATCAGGAAGGATTCCAGTTTGCACCATCGCTCTGCGAGTCTGGTTTGATCGGCGTGTCGATCGAGCCAATCGGAACAGACTTCTACAGCCTTGTCAGGCTGAGATCTGCCAAGGCCAAATATCGTCGATGAATCGTGTTTCGCGAAGAGGTGAATATGTATTTTGCTGAGCATGGACGGTCCCGTGGTAGACGCTGGGGGAATTGTGAAACGTCAATCAATTTACATATTATAGTACATAACACTAAAATATGTAAGCGCCTATTCTTCCAGCATGGATATACGAAAGCTGGTTGGCAGAAATTTTGCGCGCATTCGCCGCGAAAAGCACCTCACTCAGGAGGAGGTCGAAGCACGTTCGGGATTCAGCCAGCAGTATCTGAGCGGACTGGAACGGGGCAAGCGCAACCCGACCGTGATGACTCTCTATGAACTGGCCCAGGCACTCGAAGTATCGCATGTCGACCTGGTGATGCCGGATTGAGATACGTTTCTGCTGTCGCCCGCTCGCGATTCAAGGTTGAACTATTTCGCAAAGCGGATTTGGACGCCGTCAATCCAGATTCCTGCGAAAGGCGACGAAGATCCGACACACACGATTTCCTCCGCGAGCTGCTTCGCTGATAGAATCGCTCAGGGATCTCGGATATTCTCTCGAGACCGCCATCGCGGACATCATAGACAACAGCATTTCGGCAGATGCGACCCACGTGGACATCTGGTGCGCTGTGGACGTCGCCCCTATGGCGCTGGCGGTTGTCGACGACGGTCATGGGATGACCGAGGACGAGTTGATTGCCGCCATGCGTCCGGGGTCGACCAGTCCGATGGAGGTTCGCGAGGCCGGGGACCTTGGACGGTTCGGCCTCGGCCTGAAGACAGCGTCATTTTCCTAGGGGCGCCGACTGACGGTTGTGACGCGAAAGGATGGTACGACAAGCACCGCAATATGGGATCTCGATGATCTGGCCGAACAAGACGACTGGGTCCACTCGCTGCCGGACCCCGAGGAGATCATGCGCGAGACCGGTCCGGAGATTCCAGCCGCGCTACAATACTATATCGACTGGAAAGCCATGGGCCGCGATCTCGAGCTGAATGGCGAGGTGTTCACCATCACGCTTGGATTCGATGAAGTGCACGTGTTCTGGAACCGATGACAGCGATTGCCCTGGGCTGCCTTGTATTTCCTTTCGCCGGGCAGCCTTTTGGCCCGCCCTGTCCCCGTCTTTTGCCTTTTGACCTGGACGGCGCTGCCCAGCCCTGAAACCGGCAGCCTCCACGAATGTCCTCTGCGCGGTCCGCGCATTCATCGCGATGCAAATTCGCTTGTGTCTTGCCGGTGCGCCGCTTCGCTCTGCCCCTTCCGGGTTCAGAGCTGCTCCACGCCATCCTTTAGGTCCGGCGTCGACAGGGACAAGCAAGTCTAGCTCGGCAGCCACGCAAACGAAAAGGAGACTGCAAAATGGCAAACGCACTCGGATATGTCAGCGAAACCCAGACCGGCTTCGAAGGCGCTCTCGCGATGATGAACCTCACCGCGCCCATTCAGATCGAGAAGAATGCGGACAAGACAGCAGACACCCAGCCCGACTATCGCATCTTCGCAGGCGAGATCCGGACCGAAATCGGCGGCGGCTGGATCGTCAAGGCAAAATCCAGCGGCAAGAACTACGTGTCGCTTACGCTCGCCGACCCGAACATCGGGCCGCGCAAGGTCTTTGCGAACCTGGCGCCAGTGAAGGGCAAGAAGGGGCGCTACGTACTCCTCTGGAATCCGAAGGATTGACCGCAGAGGTGACGGCTCCGGTTGGAGCCGTCACCTCGCATTCGTTTGCCGGACCACGTGTTCGGCCCACCAATTCATCATCTCGACACGCTCGCTCCAGTACTTCGCGCGATTGTAGATGGACCTCGCGCTTTTCGTGTCCACATGCGCAAGTTCTGCCTCAATGGCATCGGGATTCCAGTGGCCGCTTTCATTTAGGAAAGTCGAGGCACTGGCCCGGAAGCCATGCGGGGTCATCTCGTCTCCGGGAAATCCGAGCCTCTGCAGAGCGAGGTTCATCGTGTTTTCGCTCATGGGACGGACCGGGCTCGTCACTGCAGGAAAGACTAGGTCCGCTGGGTCGTTCCGCCCCCCGAGGTCCATCAGGATCTGAACGGCAGCAGGCGGCAAAGGTTTCTTGTGTTCCCGCCGCATCTTCATGCGCTCGGCAGGGATCGTCCATGTCGACCTATTGAGGTCGATCTCCGACCAGGTTGCCTTTCTAAGCTCCCCGGGGCGCGGGAAGAGGAGGGCCATCAGTTTCAGGGCGCTGGCCGTCCTGCCCCGGCCTTCATAGACCCAGATGGCCCGGACCAGGCGCGCAAACTTCGGCGCGTCGACAATGGCGGGCATGTGGCGCACTTTCGGCGAGATCAGCGCACCCCGCAGGACAGGCGTTGGATCGGTTTCGGCCCGCAATGTGGCTACTGCAAAGCGAAAGACTTCGCCGATCGTAGTACGCAAGCGTTTGGCGGTCTCGTAATTGCCCTTCGCTTCGACGGCTCGCAAGACAACAAGCACATCTCGCGGCCTGATATCCGTTATGGGCATGACACCGAGCTCCTGCCTCGCGAACTCCAGGAGCCACGCCTTTTTCGAGAGCGTGGTTTCGGCAAGGCCTTCAAGCCGACGCTTCTCCAGGAATTCGTCGGCTATCACGTCGAAAGTCGTCGGGGCGCGGCCGTGCCGACGTGCCTTGCGAGACCGCTGAACAGCGCCCGGATCGATATCCTGACGGAGAAGGCGCTTTGCCCTGGTGCGGAGCTCGCGCGCCTCCTCGATTGAGACAATCGGATACGAACCGAACGAGAGTGTCTTCTGTTTGCCATCGAAACGGTATGACATGCGCCAGAGTTTGGACCCGTTCGGCGTGATGAAGACGTACAGCGCATGACCGTCCGAGCGTTTGTAGGACCGCGCTCGCGGTTCGAAGCCTTCAATCTCGGAATCGGTGAGCGGCATGGATAGAGTAAGCGGGTTGTTCGGGACAAAACCAAACCCTTACCAAATGCCATCATGTCAAGGCAATTAGCATGGTACCGAAATAGTTTTTTATTGAATAAAATCAACCTACTGGTGCCCAGAAGAGGACTCGAACCTCCACTCCCTTGCGAGAACTACGACCTGAACGTAGCGCGTCTACCAATTCCGCCATCTGGGCACGGGGTAGGAAGGCGGGGTAATAAGGATGGATCGTTGGGCCGTCAACAGGAAATGGTATTCAGGACTGTTGAGAAACCATTCTAATTTGTCGGTGCTCTGGCGATGAAGCCTAGAGCGCGCCAAGAGTTGTCGAAACGCGAAAAATCCCTGTAGGGATACCTTTTTCCGGAACTGGGAAGATCGAAGAATTATGATCTCAGGACAGCTATTCACCCGTGACTTTCTATTGGAAGGCGTCGACCGAGAAGAGGCTTGGCAATCGATCGATTCAGCGGCCTTTGCATCATTCTGCGACGAACTGCGCACCCTGGCACAAGGCATGGTCGCAAGTTCTCGCCCGAATGAGGCAGAGACCGAACAAACTTTCATTTACCCCGTGCTTGAGCTGTTGGGCTGGAAGGATCGTTTGGTTCAGCAGACGGCATCGGCGAAAGGGCGCAAGCAGGTACCCGATGCGCTCCTATTGCCCAGCGGAGACGCGCGGGAAGCGGCCGCCGCCGAGAAGGATGAATGGAAGCGCTATCGCTACGGCAAGGCAATTGTCGAGGCAAAGCGCTGGAATCGACTGCTCGATCGAGCCGGAGGCGCGGGGGCGGAAACCAAGGAAACAGCGCCTTCCACGCAGATGCTTCAATATCTCAGTCGTTTGGATGTAACGACGGATGGCGCCGTGAAGCTAGGAATTTTGACGAACGGTTGCGTTTGGCGTCTCTACAATCAGAACACGCTGTCGGTTTCTGAAGAATATCTGGAGATCAACGTCGCCAAGGCACTTGGATTGCAGGGGCACCCGCTGGACCTCTTCGATAACTCAGATCCGCGGCTCGATGCAGAAAGAACACTCAGGCTCTTCTACCTCTTCTTCGGGAAGCAAGCCTTTCTTGCCGAACAGGGCAAGCCGACCCTGCATGAGATTGCCCGGGAAACAGGAAAGGTTTGGGAAGAGGCCGTCACCGACGAGCTTTCGGATCTCGTTTTTGAAATCATGTTTCCTCGGCTTGTTTCGCAACTCGCTGAGCACGACCTGGATCGACCCAAGCCAGCATCGGACTCTTACCTTCAAGAGGTCCAGGCTGCGGCCCTGATCTTGTTGTACCGGCTTCTCTTCGTTGTATTCGCTGAAGACCGGGATTTGCTTCCGGACGCTAAGGAACCCTACAAATCCTACTCTTTGACGACAATGCGTCTCGATATTGCGGAAAAGAAAGAAAAGAACGAGTTCTTTTCGTCCAAGCAAGCGACATACTGGCCTCGGCTCAACACAATTTTCCGGGCCATTGCAGAAGGCGATAATGAACTTGGTATACCGCCGTACAATGGGGGTCTCTTTGCACGAAACGAGTATAGCCTACTCGAACGTGTTGCCTTGCCGGACTCCGTGCTCGCCGACCTAATCTATGACCTATCCCACCGGATGGAGAATGGCGAAGCGCGCTACATAAATTACCGCGACCTCTCGGTGCAGCACCTCGGCTCAATTTATGAGCGGATTCTCGACTATCGTCTGATCGAAACCGAAAGTGGTCTCGGAGTCGATGAAGACCATGCTGCTCGGCATATTTCTGGCAGCTACTATACACCAGACAGCCTGGTAATGCTCATCATCGAAAAGGCTGTCGGACCGCTTGTAAACGAAAGTCTCGCGGCCTTTCGCACGGCATGCGAAGCGCTAGCGCATGATCCGCGTTCGGAGCGAGAAAGACTCGTCGAACTCAAAAAGCTTGATCCGGCCCAGGCTCTGCTTCGCCTTAAAGTCTGCGACCCAGCGATGGGCTCTGGGCATTTTCTTGTTAGTCTGGTCGACTGGCTTGCAGATCGCGTCTTGGCAGCAATTGCTGAGGCGGAGTCGACAGTCGACTGGAGCGAGGAACCTTACCGATCTCCGTTGTCACGCACTATCGCGGATACGCGCGATGCTATCCTGGAACATGCCGTGGAGAACAGGTGGCCTTATGTCGAGGACCAGCTTGATGATCGTCATATCGTCCGGCGAGCCGTCCTGAAGCGCTGCGTTTTCGGTGTGGACCGCAACCCGATGGCCGTCGAATTAGCTAAGGTATCGCTTTGGCTCCACACCTTTACCGTAGGAGCGCCGCTCTCCTTCCTGGATCACCACTTGAGATGTGGCAACTCACTGATCGGCGAGTGGATACGCCCGGCAATGGATCAGCTTGCAGAATGGGGCAGCCCGCTTCTGATGAACGAGGCGAAGCAAGGCGCACTCGCATCAGCCGAATCCATGCGTTTGATCGAACGGCTAAGTGACGCCGATATTGGTCAGGTCGCCGAATCCAAACGCCTGTTCGCTGATGTCGAACAGAAAATTGGCCCCCTCGTTGGCATGCTCGACTATGTGAACGGTACGCGCCATTCAGGTGCCAAGAGCAAACTCAGTAAGGTTGCTATCGAGCATCTCACGCGCGGCGACTTCGGTGATCCTGTCGCCTTGATGCGCGGCGAGCAAAATATTGTATTGCCTGAAGAGTTACAGGAAACGGAATTGGAGCGACAAAAGCGGGAAGCCGCGAGTGGCCAAAAATCGACCCTGCGCGAACGAGGTGTGGAATCGCAGAGTATCGTTACATCGGCCCGTGAGCACCTTTCCGATAGTACTCCTTTTCACTGGCAAGTAGCATTTGTCGGGGTTTGGGAAGATTGGGACGGTGCTGAACGTACGGGCGGTTTCGACGCTGTGATCGGCAACCCCCCCTATGTACGGCAGGAACTGATAAAGGAACAAAAGCCCGCACTAAAACGGGCCTATCCAAAGACATACTCGGGAACGGCCGATCTCTACGTCTACTTTTATGAGCAAGGCCTTAGACTTCTACGTCCCGGCGGACGGCTTTCATATGTCGTGACGAACAAGTGGCTCAAAGCTGGATATGCGGAGAAACTACGAAACTTGTTTAGAAATGAAGCTTGGTTGGAATTCGTTGCCGACTTCGGACACGCGAAGCACATGTTTCCTGATGCTGATGTTTTCCCATCAGTGGTCGTTCTAAGAAACCCAACTGATATCGAAGCTCCCGTAGAAACAAAAACCTGTGTCATTCCTCGAGACGATGTACCCAAGGGAAGCCTCCGAGAGGCGGTAGATAATGCTACGTACGTGTTGCCTCTAGACTATTTTGGATCATCCAGCTGGACGCTTGAGCCTCCCGATGTCATGGCAATTCTTTTGAAGATGCGCCAGTCATCTATTCCCCTGGAAGAGTTTGCGGGTGCGCGGCCACTGAACGGAATCAAGACAGGCTTCAATAAAGCCTATTTGGTCGACAAGGCAGTGCGGGACAAACTCGTGAGAGATGATCCTAAGGCAACTCACCTTCTCCGCCCCTACCTACGGGGCCAAGATATCGCTCGATGGTATACGCCCGAACCTGAGTTGTTTATGATCGTTCTGAAGTCGTCTAGTGATCACGAATGGCCTTGGTCTTCTGCCGCAAACGAGATGGATGCCGAAGGCATCTTTGCCAAGTCCTATCCATCATTGTACCGACACCTAAAGCAATTCGAGGCATTCGAGGACTCTAACACTGGAAAACTCGTCGGCCTGAGGATTCGTCAGGATCGAGGGCGTTTTTGGTGGGAACTTCGACCGTGTGCATACTATGATGCATTCGAGCGCCCACGATTGATGTACCAGGCTATTCAGTTTTACCCCAGATATTCAATTGTACGTTCGGCTTGTTTCGGCAACAATAAGACCTACGCGTTGCCTACCGATGATCATTGGATAGCGGCGTGCTTGAACTCACCTGCAGGCTGGTACTTTGCGTGGCGCCATTTCCTTCACATGAAGGACGAGGCTCTTTCCAATGACCAAGTGAAAATCAACACCTTTCCAATCGCGCGTCCTGCGGACTCCAGTCGCAGAGATTGTGAACGAATTGTCGAGCGTTTGTTGCTTGCGACGGCTGATATGCAGACCAGACAGAATGATGTTCTGGACTGGCTGAACCATACGCGCGGTCTAGAGCAGTTCAACCGTAAGCTCAGCGTCCCCGTTGAGCTTACGGTGGACGAGTTTATCGCAGAAGTCATTCAAGCACTGCCGAATAAGACAACACTAGCGTCCGCTGATTTAGGTGATTTGAAAAGGGAATATGCCGTGAGCATCGAACCTGCAAAGGAACTCAAAGCGGTAATCCAACGATCGGAGCGCGAACTTTCCGACCTCGTTAACGCTGCCTATGGCCTCACTGAGGAAGACGTTGCGCTCATGTGGCGTACGGCTCCCCCTCGCATGCCATTCGATCCTTAAAGTCTGCAAGCCAATACAACTTAATCAGAACGTGGGTCAGGATAAGTGGGTGTCACACCCATGCATCTAAACGATGCGTACAAGGACGTAATAAGTCGTCAGGGACAGAAAATTAGCCTGTATCGGGACATTGTTCTAGGGAACAGCTTGAAACAAAATCGTGTTGCGCGTCCCTTACCGTGTTATTGTCTCGAGTACATTGGAATACTTTAGGGGACACAACGACTTAGACAAAGCGCTCTAGTTCTTCTCCGATATATGCTAACGAACGGTCCACCCAGTTTGCGAGGTCGTTCGGCGTCGCGGGTGCGTGAGTGTGAGTCATTGTTTCGTTTGCTTGGCACCATGTAGTAGCACTCGCAAAATGGACTCGGCTTAACTTTTGAGCTGACTTTAGTTCGCCGTTGAGCAGCTTGGTTGGCCCCGAACTGGCGAACTCTTTCGCCGCCGGATCCTCGTCATTCGCCCTGATGGATACAAGGTATTGATCTGCAGTTCCTAGTTCGTTTTCCAAAGACAAGCTGTCGATGGCGTCAAACTGCCAGTGAGGGTGACCCGCATTAGCGGCTTGAAACGAGTAGGCCTCTCCCGCCCATTTCGCGAACCCGGACCACTCTGCCCGGAACATTTGGGGTTTCCGTAAGTCACCCAAATATCCAAAATGCACAGTGATGCTGATAGCTCTAAAAGAGAACCTTTGGGTAGCTCCCGCTGGCGGTTCGCAAGTCCATTCCTCGCGATAACCGATCCATGCGAGTAGGTCATTGTCCAATTTCCAAGCTGGAGCGACGAAGGAGCGCGCGCCACGATTACGTTCAATTTTCTCGCAGCCAGACCCAACCAATCCTGCCACCACAGGGTTCAGGTGCCAGGAAATATCTAAAACGGGCGTCGCGCCCGAGTGATTGGAAATAATTGCTTCGATCTGCTGGAAATGCCTTTCCAGTTTACTCCGAGATAGTATTAGTTCTGCAACCATGCCTCAATCCAAGTCGTTCAGGTCGAGGCCATAGAGGTCGCAGACGAGTCTATCGGTCTTGAGCATCCAGCTTGTTGATCCCGGATTTGGCTTACTTCCCAATTCTGCTAGTAGGGAAATTAATCGACCCGATTGCACTCCAGTGGCCAATGACTGGAGATCAGGCAGCGGAATGGCATTGACGTATCGTGGACTGAGATCGAATTGACCACCCGCAACATGTGGGGAGAAGTGGCTCATTAGCTTATGAAAAGAGCGTGAGTTAAATATTGCCGAATACGCACTCAAGATGTGTTCTGTGGACAATACTGCTTCCATCGTTCGGTCGGTTATATCAGTGTCCCACTTGGGGAACCAAGCAAAGCCTTGCACGACGATCCAGTTTGCATTCAAATCGAGGGCGAACCCTCCTGGCCCTCCGAAGTACTTGGAGATAATCCTGGGACTTCGATCTAGCGACCAAGTCGCCCTTCGTTCAGACAGCCCCCACCAATCACTTCGATTTGCCCTGATATGCCCCGCTCTATTCGCGAGACGCTCCTTATTGGGAATAAGGTAGTGCGTCGAATAAGTGGGCACAGCCTGAGCTAAGTCCGCTTCGGTGTTCAGCGATAAACCATCATTGCTGTAGGGATAAAAAACGCTAAATAGATCAAGCAGTTCACCGTCTATAATAGAGTCATTTATTGCAGCCGGCTTGAACCACCGGCGTTCTTTCTTAGGCAATTGATTTACTACATCGGTTTTCAGCAAGAAAGCTGCATTGAAACCAGTCCGCACACCTTGGCGAACGTGAAAAAGCTCGCCGACGCTCAAGATTCCAAGCCGTTGCGAAAGGCGGTCAAGCTGCTTTGCGGTGCGGGGCGACGTCATGTTCCAAGTGGTGCTGTTCGAAAAGTTATCGCGGCGAGTGGAAAAAATTCGAAACTCGGGGTCGTACACTGCCGCGGCATCGATTCCGGAGTGTTTTCGAAGTTGCCTTAAAGCAAATGATGTCGAATCCGCCTCATTCGCTGCTACCAGAACTTTGGTCATTTCCGATCTCGGCGCGCCGTTCATAGGTTTAGTCATCACCACGGCAGCGACTTGCACCATCGCATACGAAAATAGTCCGTAGTCCCCAAGCGAACCCAGGAAACGAATATCCGCTTCATCAACAAGCCATTCGCGCCATTTCTGAGCGGACTGGAGGGTCAAGACACTGTTAGGCATCAGCGCGCCGATAGTACCGCCCGGCTTGAGGGCGGACAACGCTCTTGCTACGAAGGCCATACTCAAATCGCCGCGACCGCTGATATTTTCACCCAAGATTGTTCTCATTTGATCTCGGTGCTGATGACCCATTGTTGACCATGAGACGAACGGAGGATTCATAAGAACGACATCCGCATCGGGGAGCCGTTCTTGCAACGAATCGGAAGTTAGTAAGTCAATTTCAACGCCAGCTGCCGGTGACCAATCAGCCTTCGCCATTCTCATTACGAATTGTGCCATCGAGATGGCCGATGCTGATATATCTCGGCCAATCAATGTAAGACGACCACCGAACCCAGTTCGCTCGATCGCCCTCATCGCCTCATGAAGAAATGCACCAGAACCACAAGCGGGGTCCATAATTACTAGGCTATCGCGTGATGCCAAATTCGGTATTTGTTGTAGGACCTCCTCGGTCAGGCTTCTTGCGAGAGCTGGTGGCGTAAAATGCGCCCCTCCTCGCGAAACATTACCTGCCTCAGCAGGTCCCACGTGACCGAAAAGGTCTGGCGCTGACGCTCTAAGCAGCTCGTAGTGTGCCTCTTGAAATATCTCGCTTCCGGCATGCCTAATTGCGAGGGTCGGCAATAGAGTGAGGTTTTGTTTGAGATCGTCGGTTTCCAGGAGAAACTCCAGAAGAGCCGATTTGGAACCTTCTGATAGGGCTTCGAGTAGATGTGTTTGTTGTGACGCAGCAATCGCAGGACTTTCATCCGAACTTACGTCAGCTGATAGCGAGCGCTCGATGGCAAACGAAAGCAACTCTAAGAAGGCATCGGTTGAGTGCGCGTCGGGAATTCCCGCATCTGCAGTAAGTGACCGCATCCTTCGATAAGCTTCCAGGAAATGAGAAACCACTCGGCGATTTGACTGAACTCGATCGGCCGTAAGAAATTGATAAAACTCATTTCGCTTTCCGTCGATGCTGCTCCTTGTAAAGACTTCTGGATTTGGCTTGTCCCACCTGACAACACCAACCTCATTCTCCGTGAGAGTTACATGATGCGAAAGGTCCGATGACCACGACCAGTTGGTTGGTTTGGAATGCTTCCACATCCGATCCGACGTAATCGACAGCGCGAAACTTCCGTTGCCGCCATCAAGGAGCACAAAATGCTCGCCTTCAGCCATTGTGTCGGCTGGCCCAAATAACGGTGTCAATGCCAAACCAAACTCAGATGCCCAGTCGGAAGCAATAATATTTGACGTCATTTAGGAACCGCCACAGCTGGGAAAAGACTGAACTGAGATGGCGCTTCGTGCTTCGTACTCTCGCTCAAGAGGATCAAGTGATGCTCTAAAGAAATAGTTAACCCAGAGCGGTCAAAGCGGTCAGATAACCGATACATTCTTGGTTGCGAGCTTGCCGACTCGAATTGACAGTAACAATCCCAAAGCGCGTGAAACGGCACGCCAATAAGTTGATTTCGAAGGTCTCGAACACTTTGTCGCCAAGCTCCTAATTCAATATGAAACTTGTCCCTCAACTCCTTCAAAATCATGAGAACCAGAACGGTTCTCCACTCGAACAGGACATTTTTACCGGTTCCACCTGGCACGACGTCTGGTGGAAGTATGTCTCTTCTGTCCCTGGCCGTCCACTCTCGCAATTGGCTTCGCGATAGGCCAGTGATTCGGATGACGTCAGCAGACTGCAGCATGGAAAGACTCTGTAGAGTGGGTACCATACCCACTCTAAATAGTTATTTTCTTTAAGGCAAACACCTTATGCTTCTTTCGGCTATTCTGGTGCTGTTTATAGGCACATTCCGGGCTAATCAGCAGTCAAGCCAAACGGAGATTGAGGTACCAATGCGATCAGCTGCAGATCCTAAGATATCGGCTTCTAAGTGGGGATAAATTTCCGTCGTCTTCGGCCTCCTGTGACCAAGGAGGCTTCCCACCATGTTCAACGATTCACCGTTTATGACCGCGTGGCTGGCATACGTGTGGAGAAGATCCTGCAGGCGAATTTCGTCGGGTAGCCCGACCTACGCTCGGATCGCGCGCCCCGCCGTGTCAATTGATGCGATCGGCCTTGTTGAACCTGCCGGGTGGGGAAATACGAATGCGGACCTTGCGCCGTGCCTGCACCGGTCCAGTATTTCAATTGCAGGACGGGACAGATTGACATTGCGCTTGCCGGTTTTGGTGTCGCGGAGGCTCAGCTTGTCGGAACCTACTTCGGCCTAAGTCAGCGACGCGATTTCGCCCGACCGGCCGCCAGTGAGCAAGATGAGTTCGGATCGCAATGGCAACATGGAGCCAACGGATAGGCGGCGCTTTCAGCCAATTCCCGAGCTGGGCCAACTGTCCTGCATTGAGAAGCCGCCCCTTCGCACGCCGAGTGTTGCGCCGTATCGGTTTCGAAAGATCATGCGCATCAGTTGGCAGGATGCCCATTTCGCACGCAAACTTCAGTATGCTCCGCATATGCGAGAGAGCCTGGACGGAGACCGAAAATCTCGTCGTGCCGCATCATGCCCGAAAGGACCGCTAGCGCGGTTTCGTGACCCCTGCGATCCTTGTGCGCGCGCAAACCACGATGCGACCTCCTGAGTTGTTATCGAGGCGATATCGCGGAAGCCGAACTAACGAAGTATGGCGCATGCGAGGAGATTCCGGTGGGTTCAGGGTGGCAGGCTTCCAACTTTGCGTCCCATGGTCGAGGAAACGGACTGTAAACTCTGAAACAGTGGCTTTTGGGTTTCAGGAACAAGCGGCAGAGGCTTCGTTTCACCGGTCAATTCTGCGGTCAGCGCGCGGGCCGTATCTCTGGCTTGCTCCAAGGTTAGTGAAGTTTCTGATCCCAGAGCACGGCGCACGTTTCGTCCGTCGGTCCCTATCTGAACATACCAAGTAGGCCTTCGGTCTTGGCGGTGGCGAAGGGCAAGGCCGGAGCTTCACTGTCCCATTCAAAACGGTCGGCTGAACTGGATTTCAGATTCCTCGCGACTGGTTTGAGTTTGGTAGGCATAGGGTCTCTCCCGATTCTTCCCCATCAGGACAAAATGTTTGCAAATCCTGGGGAAGCTTCAGGACACATGGGGAAGAGAAAATCCGAAAGCCCGCATGCCTGTTCGGCGCTGTCCCTGAAGCTTGTCAGGGGGGAGTCATTTCTATCGTGTCCCAAGGCTAACCCCCTGGAATAGACATATAAAAGCCAATCCCTATCAAACACTCGACCTGTTCCAACTTGCCTCGATGCCTCCGCTGCTGCGTAGAACAAAGGGGATGTTTCGTTTCACACCCCATGCACCTTCGATGCTGACAGACCGCTGCGCGGTCCAGTCTCAAACACCCACAGATAAAGGAAATTTCGTCCGTAAAAGCCGTGTACAGAAGCCGCAACCAGTGGTTACGAATTTTTCGGATAGCGGTATGCGAGCCAATAACTTCAAGCGGATGCGTTGAATAAATGCGTACACGTCAACGTTCATGTTCAGTGTCACGCTCGCCAGCTTTCCGACGCAGGCTGATCCGCACGCCTTGCCTGCTGGATGAAGTTCGTGACGCGTGGGCGATGGCGCTGATCATTTGCTGCACCGAGGGCACGGGGCGGGCTGGCGATCGTGCGCGTGCTTCGCGACCAGGTGTCGGACCGAGGCGGGTTGGAGCGCCGACCTGCGCTTGCTGCTGACGCGCCCTCGCGAGATTGAAGCCGAGCGTTCTGGCCTCTGCTTGCCATGCCTGGAACAGTGCGGTGCGTTCTCTTGGCCGTTTGGCTTGCCGTGTGCGCAGGGCTGCCAGTTCCATTCCCTTGGCCGTACGGTAGCCATAGGTGTCGGCCGCGCTTTCGATCGCCTGCCTGCGCTTCGAAAAGGCGCGTTCGATGTCGCGGGGGATCGCGGCAAGGCGGAAGCTCGTGCCATGGCGCTCGACAGCGTGGCCATCGCGCTCGAGTCCATTGGCGAGATGCGCGCGGTAGACTGCGCCCGCTTCCTTCTGGGCCTTGTAGAGTTCGCGGCTGACGAGACTGCCCCAGCTTCCATCTCGGCGGGGCGCAAGGTTGAAGATGAAGGCGTGGGTATGAAGCTGAGGGTCGAGATCACGGCTTGTGTGGTGGTGGAAGCGGGCAATCGTCAGGCCGGCGACCGGTTCGCGAATTGCTCCGCCCTTGCCACGCCGAGTGAAGGCGTGATGGTCTTCGAGATTGGTGGTGGCGGCATGAACAGCCTGACGGTGGGTGGCTTCGATCTTGGCGCGTTTGGCAGGGGACGAAAGCGCCCACATGACCGAGACCGATTTCGGAGCTGAGAACGTCATGTCCCAGCCGGGAGCGTGAGCCTTGCTAATCTGGGTGAGGCGCGCGCCCGTTTTCGGATCGTGCCCATTCAAAGCCGCTTCGAAATCTGCCTTGGAGACGAGGCCTTCAAGCGCGAGGCGTTCCGCGCCGCGTCCGTCCCATTCCCCATCTGCCTCGGCTTCGCCTTGGCCTGTGTAGTATTCGTCCTGGGCCAAATAACTCACCGCAGCGGCAACGGACTTCCGGGCGGAGATCGATGCGACCATCAGGCGTCGTGTTCCCGGGAGAATGAATTCCGGATGCGTTGGGCGACTTCCGGGGACAGGAACGAAGTGCGGCCGGCGCCTGGCGCATCAGGCAGTGGCGTAAGCTCCCGGGCAGGTTTGGTCGTCCAGTCGGCGAGCACACTGGCCGGGCGCAATTCGGTGAGGTGCGGATATGGGAGGATGATGTCGTAGGCATGTTCGCCGGGGCCGATGAGGAGTGCGCGGACGCCTTGCTTGAATGCGCCCAGCCTGTCCGACAGTTCCGATGGCGTTATGACGGGGCGAACTTCCCGCTCCTTGGTCCAGCTGGTGGAAAGATGCCCGCCGGAGCGGGTTTCGCTCTTGCGCCAGTGTTCCACCGTTTGCTGACCGATCAGACGACTCGTGGTTTCGGCGCTGTGTCCGAGATTCATGCGCGTGACGACATGCGTGCCGATCATACCGATCCAGGCATCGGCCTGATCATGCCCATATGTGTTGCGGATCTGGGAAAGATCTTGCGCGCCGAGCACCACGCTGATGCCCTTGGACCGGCCGACATCCAGCAGGGTCGAGAAATGGGGCAAGCGTTCGAGTTGAGGGAACTCGTCGAGAAAGAGCCAGGTGCGCCGTTCCGGGTTTTCCTGCATGGCTGGTGAAGCTGCGTGGGAGGCGAGAAGGCCAATGATGCCGGATAGCCAGGCCCTGGTCAGCTGTGGATAGCGTCCATCATGCTGGAGCACGATCGGATTGCAGGCTGGATGGCGCAGCCAGTCGCGGACCGAAAATGATCGCTCGCGTGAACTGTTCGGCCAGGCTTCGGCGAGGACGCTCACCACGTTCATATGAGCCTTGAAGGTCGAGATTATGCTTTGCGTTGTCTTGCTGCTCGGCTCTTTCAGGAACTGGATCGCTTCGGGGTGGTAGCGTTCGGCTATACTAAGAAGCGCATCTGCGTCCGCGACCACCAGCTTTCGAAGGTCTGCCCAGCCCCAGCCACGTCCTTGTCTGACCTGAAGCGAGATAACGCAGGCCGTCAGGATCTCGCGCGCTGCGTCTGACCAAATACGGTCGGATCGGCTTTCAGGGATGAGCCGCGCCGCGAGTTCGCGCGCTTCCTGAGGGGTCTGGCAGTCGGTTGCGATGTCCCATTGCAAGGAGCGGGCGTCGTGGGGTGCGATGATGTTGCCGATGCCGGGAAGCTTCGCGGTCATATCGCCTTTCACGTCGAGCACCAGGACCTTGTCGCCACGGTCGATCGCCTGAAGCATGAGGTGCAGCATGGCGGTGGTCTTCCCTGCCCCGGTACTCCCCCAGATCAGGAAATGACGGCTCTCGCGATCACGGCTGATGGGAATACCGGGCGGGAATTCAAGCCCGGATCCAGAGCGGCGGCATTCGCGTTCCGATAGGGAGTGAAGCGCTCGCCGCGCGGCTTTGCCTGCAAGGTGCTGCCGCCCACGAACGACTTTAGGGGGTGGACGGGCGGTCATTGTCAGACGGATGAAGCCGATCAGGGCGAGGAGTGACAGTCCCGTCAAAACCGCGAGAGCATTGTGCCGGAGCATGAATTGCCCGGTCGTTCCATAGTGGCCGAGTATACGCCGGCACTGCGACCAGTCGGATGATCCGATGGGGTCACCGACGAGTGAGGTGATCCGGGCTTTGCCGCATCTCGCCATGAATGCGCGATCATGGCGAGCATAGACGCCTGCCTCGGTATATGTGCCAGCTGGGTATAATTCGAAACCGAGCTTGTAGGCTCCGAAAGCAGCAGCGCCACACAGGACGGCGAAGGTGAAGAGGACGGGCTTGAGGTGTCTCATGGCGCGGGTCCTCAATCGGCAGTCTGGCCGCTGAGAGCCAATAGCAATCGCTCGAACATGGATTCAATGCGTCCGAGCGAGCCGGTCTGCTTATCGACTGTGGTCGACGCTGCAATGAGGTCCTGGGACAATACTGCAAGCCTACGCTCGATCTTCAGGAGACGTTCGGCCTGCGTATACGGATCGCCGTCAGCGAGACCCAACAGGATGAGCTCCCGGGCAATGCCCGTAGGCGTCCCGGACATGCGGCGGGCACGAAAGCTCAGCTTTTCGATATCCGACTCGGCAAGGCGGATCGACAAGGGCCGGGTTTTTACGGTCATTGGAACTTGTCCGATGGCTGGTTCCGGGGCTTTTCACAGGCAGCCAGCCAGCGGAGCACGGTACGCCGACGGTAGCGGACCGCTGCACCTAACTTCAGGAAGGGGGGGCCGCCTCCCCGGCAACGCCAGGTGGCAAGCGTACAGACCGGGACCCCGGTCAGCCGGGAGACCGAAGGCGTGTCGATGGCCTCATCGAGCCAGCCGGGATTGTGCTGGAGGATGTCCTCGATTTCGGGAAGGCTGTAGGCGGGACTGGACATGGGATTCTACTCCTCTCTTGATGAGCCCAGCACAGCACAGCACATTTTTAGGAAGCAAAAACGAGTAATGATTTCATCCCATTTTGTCTTTTTTCCGGGAATTTCCCGCGTTCTCCTTAGATGTCCCGGGAAGCACATATTTCCCCCGTTAACACACATAGATATTTTTGTGTGGTAACGTAGTTGAAACACTTACCACACAATGCTAATTACGTGTGGTAAGTATAATTGGAGACCGCTGCCTTGACGTATCGCATGCACTCACAGGTTGCACAGGCCGCCTACCATGACCTCGTCTCGCTCCTGCTGGACGAGACGGTTACGGACCTGCGCGGGGCACCGACCGCCCGGCAGATCAATGGCCGGACCTATTGGTATGATCGCTATCGAATCGGGACCGCAATCCACGAGACATATCTCGGCGAGGAAACCCCGGACCTCCTGAACCGTCTGGAACGGTACGAAGCCCTGAAGGCAGAACGCGCTGGCCGAAGGCGCGAGCGTGCACGCCTTGTGCGACTCCTGCGAAGTGAGCAATTTCTTGGCCTCGATGGCGCGAGCGGCAGCCTGATTTCGGCGCTGGCCAAGGCGGGCACCTTCAGGCTGGGGGGTGTGCTCGTCGGAACGACGGCCTTCAGGCTCTATGAAGGTGAGCTTGGGCTTCGCCTCAGCCTGGACCAGGCCGCCATGACAAACGACATCGATATGGCGAGCTTCGAGAAACTGTCGCTCGCGCTCGGCGACACGGTCGAGCCGTCCCTGAATGAAGTTCTTGGCAAGTTCGATTTCGCCCCCGTTCCATCAACCGACAAGAGTCGCGTCTGGCGCTGGCGCCAGTCAAATACGGAAACCATGGTCGAATTCCTGACGCCATCCTTTGAAGAAGAGGAGAGAGTAAGGGACCTGCCCGCTTTAGGGGTCAGTGCCCAGTCGCTGCATCATCTCAATTACCTGATCGCCGATCCGCTGAATGCAGCTGCGGTCTACCGAGAGGGCATCCTGCTGAAAATTCCGCGTCCGGACCGCTACGCAATTCACAAGCTGATCGTATCCAGTCGGCGAAGGGAGGGACCGGAAAGCCTGAAGGCAAGAAAGGACCTTCTGCAGGCTGAACTGCTGATCGAGGTCCTGTCCGAGGATCGGCCCCAGGATCTGGCGGAGGCCTATTCGGACGCCATGTCGAGGGGCCCGCGCTGGCGCGAACTCATCGATCGCAGCCTGATTAGATCTCCGGTATCCAGGAAGAGACTTGAAATCTCGATCTCAGGATGAGAGAAACTTGCACAACAAAACCTTGATCGAGCCCGGAAGTGAGCGAGTTCTGCCACTGGTTACGATCATGCGCCGGATGGAGAGCCGCCCTTGGTTGGCACTCAGGCTCAGTATCCGTAAGTCTGTTTTGGGCGCAAATAGAGCTGTAAGGACTTTGGCCGACCTCTTCGCCGCATGAGCCAACACTATGTCAGGGGATCAGTTGAACCGGGAATGGTCTCCTATTTCCATAAGTCTGGCTTTTGTTCGCGTACTGACTTTCTCCAGAAACTAATCGAAACGAGCTATGTCGCCCGACAGACCAGGTCGTTTCCTGCAGAAAGCGTCCAACTTATGTGAAGTTTGTGAGGAATCGTAAAGTGATTGCTCGACTTTGGTCTGAATATTGCTTCTTTGAATACCGCTGGGCGGCGACAAATGAATTGAACGGACAAGAACATGTCGAGATTTAATGGTAATGATCACTCTCAAGACGAGATCGATAATCGAGCGAACCAATTGAACCCAGAGCACGACGCGTATGCATCGTCTCGCAGTCACGATAATTACGATGATTACGAGGATTACGATGATGAAAGATAATTTCGTAGCTCTGTGACGTCTGACTAAATTCGATATTTGGCGATCGCACTAAGAGCGAAGAAGCCACACGCAACTTTATCGGCGCCGATAAACGTTTCGCCAGTTGTTCTCTTCATGGGCCTGAGGTCATCCTGCGACGCAGGTCAGTACTGTCACAACCAAATGCACATGCTCAAGCAGCCCTTTTTCGTCTGCTTCCGGGATAAGGCTGCCATTCGATGGGGCGTGCCTGATCGGCTGAATACGCTGATCGGGACGAGCCGCTCGGTCTCAGATTTAGAGCGATTTAGCCAAGAGTAGGCTGGGGGCGAGCCCCTACATCTTGGCGGGAAGAGCTTCTTAGGCGCTGTCCAGGAATTGGCGAACAGGTTTTTGGATCAGTGCGAGCCCTCCGAATTCAAGCGAAAAATTCACGCTCCTTATACGGCGCACAAGCCCGCTCCGTGGTAACCATGGTAACTTTTCCGAACTTGACCTAACAAACCATATCAATTCGAGACATACTTAGTTCTGTTTTTACAGCATTATTTCAAATTCCAGCAAAGCCTAGCACCCCCTGATTCCGATTCCTAATCTGTAGGTCGCGCGTTCGAATCGCGCCGGGATCGCCAGACGGAGTTTCATATGTGAGCGGAAACATCGCACAGCACCACTTCAGAAGATGGTGAAGTCCGTCGCAACAATGCCAGCA
>Ga0207895_1000180_pt1 | contig 33929 bp, 29 predicted proteins | sample MalvirmetaMSP112_FD_184230 | JGI IMG/M metagenome (GOLD analysis project Ga0207895, IMG submission 184230) | Marine viral communities from the Deep Pacific Ocean - MSP112 (SPAdes) | ecosystem: Environmental > Aquatic > Marine > Oceanic | place: Pacific Ocean | collected 2011-05-24 | reverse complement strand
CACTGAAAACGCCATTGTCCACCACGGCCGTCTGGACCCCGGCGTGCATTTATTGGAAAAGCCCTACCATAAGACGGATCTGGCGCAAAAGATCCGCGACGCTCTCGACGAGGTGCCAAGATGACGCCGCCACAAAAATCAGAAACGACACCTCGGCTCCTGGTTCTTGATGACGACCCTGACATCGGTCAGACGGTTTGCAGCATGGTCTCGAGCCTGGGTTACCAATGCCAGGTCACCACCCTGCCGGACACTTTCTTCGAGATACTCGACACCTGGCAGCCCACCCACATTCTGCTCGACCTGGTGATGCCAGCGATGGACGGCGTGGAAGTAATCCGCCATCTCGCCGAGCGTCACTGCGACGCAGGCCTGATTATCTCCAGCGGGCTGGGCAGCCGGGTCATCGATGCGGCCGGCAGGGCCGCCAGCCAGCACCGGTTGCACATGACCGGTGTGCTCCCCAAACCCTTTTCGATCCGCGATCTGCGTGCTCTGCTGGGCCAGCAACCGCCGGCCAGCCGCGAGCCGCGCCAGGCTCCGGTGAGCCCCGAGCAGGACATCACCCCGGCCATGCTCGCCGACGCCATCGATAATGACCAGATCCGCCTGATGTATCAGCCCAAGGTCAGTTGTGCCGAGGGCAATCCTGTTGTCGGGTTCGAAGCGCTGGCCCGCTGGCGGCACCCCCAGTGGGGCCCCATCGCCCCGGACCGCTTTATTCGCCTCGCCGAACGCGAAGGGTTGATCGAGCCCCTTACCCGCAAGGTAGTCGTCCAGGCCTGTGCCGCTATGGCGGCCCTGTTACGAAGTGGCGGAGCGAAGGCCGAGCACTGGACCATGGCGGTGAATCTGTCCGCCTCCTGCCTGACCCGGTTCGATATGGCGGATAAGCTGGTGGTCCTGTGCCGACGGTACGGTCTGGAGCCGCGCCATTTAACGCTGGAACTCACCGAGACGGCGGCCATGGAAGACGGCGTGCTGGCGCTGGACCTGCTCACCCGGCTGCGCATGAAAGGGTTTCAACTGGCGATCGACGATTTCGGCGTGGGGTATTCCTCCATGGTGCAGTTGGCCAAACTGCCGTTCTCCGAGTTGAAGCTGGATAAAGCCTTCGTCATCGCGGCGGACCATTCCCGGGAAGCACGCACCATTATCAAATCGGCGGTGGATTTGGGGCACCAACTGGATCTGAAGGTGATCGCCGAAGGGGTGGAAACCGACGCGGCTCTGGCGTTCCTCCGCGAAACCGGGTGCGATTTCATGCAGGGGTACTATATTGCGCGGCCGATGGAGGGAGAAGATATTGGGGGGTGGTTGGAGGACCGCGAAGGGCGCTGCTGAGTGAGAGGTTTGGGCGCGCTGGGGCGCGCCGAGAGGGAGGGATTGGCTCGCTGCGCTCGGGGCTGCGCCCCGTTGCCGCCGGGCGGCAACGCCCCTCACGGCGCTTTGCGCCGTTCGGTCGAACGGAGGGTTCGAATCATCAACTCCCTCTCCGCCATACACAAAAAAGCCCGGCGTTGGCCGGGCTTTTTTGTGTATGGCGGAGAGGGAGGGATTCGAACCCTCGATACGCGCAATGCGTATGGTTCCTTAGCAGGGAACTGGTTTCAGCCACTCACCCACCTCTCCGGAACTCGGATTTTTCGATCGTTGGATAACGATTTAGCCGCGCATGATACCAGCTTGCGCGAAAAATACAGCCCAAAAATCAGGCATTCTCGCCGGTGTCGCTGCTTTTTTCGTGTTGAATCCGCTGGTAGATCTCTTCGCGGTGCACCGCGACTTCCTTCGGGGCGTTAACACCGATGCGGACCTGGTTGCCTTTGACGCCAAGCACGGTGACGGTGACATCGTCGCCGACCATCAACGTCTCGCCGACGCGACGCGTAAGTATCAGCATGGAAAATCCCTCCTGGGTCCATCAGATTGTTCAGTGAGCGCGTTCCCGCACACCAAGTGTGAGAGGACCCGTCATCCTTGTGTTCCATCATGCGGACGGCCCGGCTCCCTGGTGAGCGAGGCCGGCATTATGCCGCATCAGATTAGGAAAGTCTCCCTAGAGACTAGCCACGCCCGCCCCGTGAATGCAATCACCGGGCGGGCCCCGGCATCACGCCGCCGGCTGGTCCAGCTCGAAGGCCTGATGCAACGCACGCACCGCCAATTCGAGGTATTTCTCGGCCACCACCACGGAGACTTTAATCTCGGAGGTGGAGATCATGGTGATGTTCACGCCCTCGGCGGCCAGCGTCTGGAACATCTTGCTGGCGACACCGGCGTGGGAGCGCATGCCGACACCCACCAGGGAGATTTTGGCGATCTTGTCGTCACCGATGATTTCCGGGTTGCCCAGTTCCTCGGCGGCCTGCTTGAGGGCCTCCTTGGCTTTGGCGAAATCGTTGCGGTGCACGGTGAACGTGAAGTCGGTGGCGCCGTCGGCGCCCACGTTCTGCACGATCATGTCCACCTCGATGTTGGCGTCGCTGACCGGTCCGAGAATCTTGAAGGCAATGCCCGGAGTGTCCGGCGCGCCGCGTACGGTGATCTTTGCTTCGTCACGGGTAAAAGCGATGCCAGAGATAACCGGCTTTTCCATATCCACCTCGTCGTCGACGGTAATGAGGGTGCCCGGGCCCTCTTGAAAACTGGACAGTACACGCAGCGGCACGTTGTATTTGCCGGCGAATTCCACCGAACGAATCTGCAACACCTTGGAACCCAGGCTGGCCATTTCCAGCATTTCCTCGAAGGTGATGCTGTCCAGACGGCGGGCGGTGTCCACGACCCGCGGGTCGGTGGTGTAAACCCCGTCCACATCGGTGTAGATCTGGCACTCGTCGGCTTTGAGCGCCGCCGCCAGGGCCACCGCGGTGGTGTCCGAGCCGCCCCGGCCCAGGGTGGTGATGTTGCCGTCCTGGTCGATGCCCTGGAAGCCGGCCACCACGCACACCCGGCCGGCGTCGAGATCGGCGCGCATTTTGCGGTCGTCGATCTCTTCAATGCGGGCCTTGGAGTGGGTGTTGTCGGTGCGGATGGCGACCTGGCCGCCGGTGTAGGAACGGGCGCCCACGTTGAGCTTCTGCAGCGCCATGGACAGCAGCGCGATGGTGACCTGCTCGCCGGTGGAGACCAGCACGTCCATCTCCCGCGCCGGCGGGTTGTCGTGCACGCCGTTGGCCAATTCGATCAGGCGGTTGGTTTCACCGCTCATGGCGGAGACCACCACGACCACCTGATCACCACGTTCCCGGAAGCGCGCCACCCGTTCGGCGACGGCCTGAATGCGTTCGACGGTGCCTACCGAGGTGCCGCCGTATTTCTGGACAATTAGAGCCATAGTGACTTGGTTTCTGCCAAAAGAGGCGCGCAAGCATAGCATTTGCGCCCCTGATTTTCATGTGAGGGTGGTCAGAGCTGCTCCGCCACCCACCGATACGCACTCTCCAACGCCGCCGGCAGAGCCGCCGCGTCGCTGCCGCCGCCCTGCGCCATATCCGGCCGGCCGCCGCCTTTGCCACCGACCTGCCCGGCAACGTGTTTCATCAAATCACCGGCCTTGACCCGGTCGGTGAGGTCCTTGGTGACACCGGCCACCAGCGACACCTTGTCGCCTTCGGCGGCGGCCAGCAGGATCACGCCGGAGCCCAGTTTGTCCTTCACCTTGTCCATGGTGACGCGCAGCGTTTTGGCGTCGGCGCCATCGACGCTGGTGGCCAGCACCTTCACGCCCTGGACATCACGGGCCTCGGCCGTCAGGTCGCCACCGGCGCCGGACGCGAGTTTCTGCTTGAGTCGTTCGATCTCTTTTTCCAGTTCCCGCACCCGGCGGGTCTGGGCGCCGACCCGTTCGGCGGCCTGCTCCGGCCCGCTTCTCAGGGTCGCGGCGATTTCGCCCAGCGCCTGCTCTTGCTGGCGCACCCGCGCCAGGGCGTATTCGCCGGTGACCGCTTCGATGCGGCGCACGCCGGCGGCGGCGGAGGTTTCCAGGGTGATCTTGAACAGGCCGATGTCGCCGGTGCGCTGCACATGGGTACCGCCGCACAGCTCCTTGGAGAAGCCGTCGCTGCCCATGGTCAGCACCCGCACTTCGCTGTCGTATTTCTCTCCGAACAGGGCCATGGCGCCGGCGTCCTTGGCCGCTTCCATGTCCATCAACTCAGTGGTCACCGCCGCGTTCTCGAGAATCTGACGGTTGACCAGGGTCTCGATCTCTTCGCGCTGCTCGGCGCTCAGGGCTTCGCCGTGGGCGAAGTCAAAGCGCAGGTAGTCCGGCGCCACCAGCGAGCCTTTTTGCTGCACATGGTCGCCCAGCACGCGGCGCAGGGCGGCGTGCAGCAGATGGGTGGCGGAGTGGTGGCGCATGATGGCGCGGCGGCGCTCCACATCCACGTAGGCGTCCACCTTGTCGCCCACTTTCAGGGTACCGCTGCTCACGGTGCCCACGTGGATGTGCGCCTGGCCGCGCTTGCGGGTGTCTTCCACGTTGAAGCGGGCGTCGCCGGCGACGAGCACGCCCCGGTCGCCCACCTGGCCGCCGGACTCGGCGTAGAACGGCGTGCGCTTGAGCAGCACCATGCCGGTGTCCCCGGCTTCCAGGCTGTCCACGGCGGCGCCGTCGCGGTAGAGGCCTTCCACCTCGGCCTGATCCTGATGTTTCTCGTAACCGGAGAAGTCGGTGACCGCCTCAATGTTGAGCCGGTCGCTGTAATCGTTGGCGAAGGCGCCGGCGCCCCGGGCGCGCTCACGCTGCGCCTGCATTTCCTGGTCGAAGCCGTCCATGTCCACGGACAGGCCGCGCTCACGGGCCACATCGGCGGTCAGGTCCGGCGGGAAGCCATGAGTGTCGTACAGAGCGAACACCACCCGGCCGGGCAGCTCGTCGCCCTGCAGGTCGGCCATGGCGCCTTCCAGCACTTTCATGCCGGCGGCCAGGGTGCGGCCGAACTGCTCTTCCTCGGCCAGCAGGGCCTTCTCCACCCGCGCCTGCTCACGGCGCAGCTCGGGGTAGGCGTCGCCCATCTGCGCCACCAGCTCCGCCACCAGGGTGTGGAAGAACGGCTTGTCCTGGCCCAGCTGGTGACCGTGACGCAGGGCGCGGCGGATGATACGGCGCAGCACATAGCCGCGCCCCTCGTTGGACGGCACCACCCCGTCGGTGATCAGGAAACTGGCCGAGCGGATATGGTCGGCGATCACCCGCAGGGATTTGTTTTCCAGGTCGTCGCAGCCGGTGGCCCGGGCGGCGGCCTTGAGCAGCGCCTGGAACAGGTCGATCTCATAGTTGGAATGCACGCCCTGCTGCACCGCGGCGATACGTTCCAGGCCCATGCCGGTGTCCACGCTGGGCTTGGGCAGCGGCTTCAACTCGCCGTCGTCCTGGCGGTCGTACTGCATGAACACCAGGTTCCAGATCTCGATGTAGCGGTCCAGGTCGCCGTCCTCGGAGCCCGGCGGGCCGCCGGGCACGTCGGCGCCGTGGTCGTAGAAGATCTCGGAGCTGGGACCGCAGGGGCCGGTGTCGCCCATCTGCCAGAAGTTGTCTTCATCCAGACGCGAGAAGCGCTCGGCGCTGACGCCCATTTCCTTGAGCCAGATGTCCGCCGCTTCGTCGTCGGACACATGCACCGTCACCCACAGCTTCTCCGGCGGCAGCCCCAGCTCACCGGTGAGGAACTCCCAGGCGAAGCGGATGGCGTCGCGCTTGAAGTAATCGCCGAAGCTGAAGTTGCCCAGCATTTCGAAGAAGGTGTGGTGGCGGGCGGTGTAGCCCACGTTTTCCAGGTCGTTGTGCTTGCCGCCGGCACGCACGCAGCGCTGCGAGCTGGTGGCGCGGGTGTAATCGCGCTTGTCGCGGCCGAGGAACACATCCTTGAACTGGTTCATCCCCGCATTGGTGAACAGCAGGGTGGGATCGTTCTCCGGCACCAGCGAGGACGACGCCACCACGGCGTGGCCCTGGCGGGCGAAGTAATCGAGAAAGGCCTGGCGAATCTCAGCGCTCTTCATACGCAAGCAACTACTTTAGACAGGGAAATGGGGAGCAAAGTATAGCGTTGTCAAAGGGCGGTTGCGATGGGGAAGGCGCGCCGGCCCGGCGCGCCACTTACTTGAACGCCGCCGCCGCGCAGACCGTCACCACCATCAACAGCAGAATCCACTTCAGCACACGCTGGGACACCTTGTGGGCGAAGCCCACGCCCAGCCGCACACCCAGCAGGGTGCCGGCGGCGACCAGCAGGCCCGGCAGCCAGGCGACCTGATCCCGCCACACGAAAATACCCAGGGCGAGAATGGTGAAGCCGGCGGTGATCGCCAGCTTCAGGCCGTTGGTGCGCACCAGGTCGTAACGCAGCTGGCCCGCCAGCACCGCGATCAGCAGGAAGCCCACACCGGCCTGGGCGAAGCCGCCGTAGGCCCCGGTCACGAACAGCCCGGCCCAGGCCGCCGGGGTGCTGGCCAGAGCGCGGGGCGCCTCGTCGGGCCCGGCCACCAGCGTGGACGGTTTCAGCACCATCACCACCGCCATCACCACCAGGGTGGTCAGCAATACCGGTTCCAGAATGGTGGTCGGCAGGAAGGACGCGGCCAGAGTGCCGAGCAAGGCGCCGGCCAGTGTCGGCACCATGATGCCCGGCAACGCCGCCACCGGCATGGAGCCGTGGCGATGGAATTGGCGGGCGCCCTCAAGACACTGGATCAAGACGCCCACGCGCATGGTGCCGTTGGCCAGGGCCGGCCCCATCCCGGTCAGCATCAGCAGCGGCAGAATCAGCAGCCCGCCGCCGCCGGCCAGAGTATTGATAAAACCGGCGATCACGCCGGAACCCAGCAAGGCCGCCACCAGCCAGGGGTCGCTCAGGTATTCCACGTCGATTCCCCGCTACCTGTCAGAAAGGGAAAGCATTATGACCTGTCCGACGGGGGAATAAAGTGGCGATGCGCACCGGATCAGTCGAGGTCCTCTTCCCCGGCGAGATCCAGCGCGTTGAAGCTCTGCTCCGCGTCGAAACCCCGGGACTGCAGAAAGCGCAGCTGGCGGGCCTTCTCCTTGCGGTCCGCCGGCGGCTGGCGGAAGCGCCGGGCGTGGGTCTCGCGGGCCAGGGCAAACCAGTCACACTCGGCCTGTTCCAGGGCCTCCTTGACCAGGGCTTCCGGAAGGCCGCGCTGCTGAAGCTCGGAGCGGATGCGCAACGGGCCCTGCCCGCGCTCGATCCGCGAACGCACAAAAAAACCGGCGAAGCGCCGGTCATTCAAAAAGTCGTGCTCCTGGCACCAGTCCAACGCCGCATCCAGCACCTCGCTGTCGCCGAACTTGCGCGCCATCTTGACGCGCAACTCGGCACGGCCGTGGTCCCGGCGCGCCAGCATCTTCACCGCATACTGGCGTAACTCTGCAGGGTCGGCGGGGCCGTCTTCAGGACCCCGCTGTCGCCGGCGCCGTTCAGTCATCCTTGCCGTCTTGCGCCTCGTCGCCCTCGGCCACCGCGGCTTCCTCGCTGGCGGGGGTGACCACATTCAGCAGGCGGGCACGGATTTCCTTCTCAATGGCCTGGGCCACGTCCGGGTGCTCGGCCAGATAGTCGCAGGCGTTCTGCTTGCCCTGGCCGATCTTGTCGCCCTGGTAGGCGTACCAGGCGCCGGACTTGTCCACCAGACCCTGCTGAACGCCCAGGTCCAGCACTTCGCCCAGCTGATTGATGCCCTGGCCGTAGAGAATCTGGAATTCCGCCTGCTTGAACGGCGGCGCCACCTTGTTCTTGACCACCTTCACCCGGGTTTCGTTACCGGTGACTTCATCGCCCTGCTTCACCGCGCCGATACGACGGATATCCAGGCGCACGGAGGAGTAGAACTTGAGGGCGTTGCCGCCGGTGGTGGTTTCCGGGTTGCCGAACATCACACCGATCTTCATGCGGATCTGGTTGACGAACATCACCAGGCAGTTGGCGTTCTTCACGTTACCGGTGATCTTGCGCAGCGCCTGGCTCATCAGACGGGCCTGCAGGCCGACGTGGGCGTCGCCCATCTCGCCTTCGATCTCCGCCTTCGGCACCAGGGCCGCCACGGAATCGACGATCACCACGTTGACGGCGCCGGAACGCACCAGCATGTCGGTGATTTCCAGGGCCTGCTCGCCGGTGTCCGGCTGGGAGACCAGCAGGTCGTCCACGTTAACGCCGAGTTTTTCCGCGTAGTCCGGGTCCAGGGCGTGCTCCGCGTCCACGAACGCGCAGGTGGCGCCCTGCTTCTGCGCCTGGGCAATCACGCTCAGGGTCAGCGTGGTCTTACCGGAGGACTCCGGGCCGTAGATCTCGACAATCCGCCCTTTCGGCAGGCCGCCGATGCCCAGGGCGATATCGAGCCCCAGGGAGCCGGTGGAAATGGCGGGAATGCGCTCGCGCTTCTGGTCGCCCATGCGCATCACCGAACCTTTACCGAACTGGCGCTCGATCTGGGACAGCGCCGCCGACAGTGCTTTACTCTTGTCGCTCATTTGTGAACCCCTCTCCGATTCCATCCATTGGCACAGAAACTGACCCGATGGCCAGCACTGTCTTTCTGGACAGCATTATGAGCAGTGTGTGTGCAGGGTGCAACCCCCGCCGCGGGCGTGACGATGGCCGCCATGATACACGTCCCCGCGGAGGAACAAATCCGCGCGCCTCACAGCCGCTCGATCAGCCCCTCGATGGCCGCCAGCATGCTGCGGCTGCGCACCTCGTCGCGGTCGCCCGGAAACAGGAAGTGCTGCGCCTCGGCGATGCCGTCGCCGAGACCCCAACCGATCCACACCGTACCTACCGGCTTTTCCGCGGTGCCGCCGTCCGGGCCGGCCACGCCGCTCACCGAGATACTGACGTCGCCGTTGGAGTGCGCCAGCGCGCCCCGGGCCATGGCCAGCACCACCTCTTCGCTGACCGCGCCGTGGGTCTCCAGAAGGGAACGCGGCACGCCCAGCATTTCTTCCTTGGACAGGTTGGAATAGGTCACGAAGCCGCGCTCGAACCAGCTCGAGGCCCCCGGCTCGTCGGTGAGCAGGCGGGCGATGCCGCCGCCGGTGCAGGACTCCGCCGTGACCACGGAAAACCGCCGCTGTTGTAAAATCTTGCCTAACTCCCGGGCTCGATCCGCCAGTCCTTGCATGCGCCTTACCTCGCCAAAGCCTGTTATTAGCGCCTCCATGATGGACGACTTGGCGCGGGCTTCCCAGCGCCCGCTACGCGACCACCTTCCAAGCCGGCGGCGGCTGTGCTATCCCCGGAGGCACCGACGCTAGTGAAGGAGCACTACCGTGACCACCGCAAAGGAAGATTCAACCGCGGCGGACGCCGCACCGAAAGGCACCACGCCCGGCGCCGCCATGGACAGCGTCGTACACCTGGTGGACGAAGACCCCGGTGCCCGCGACCGCCTGGACCGGCTGATGCGCCGCGCCTACCTGCCCTGCCGGGGCTACCGGGACAGCGACGATTTGCTGCTGCGCCTTAACGATGACCGGCCCGGCTGCGTACTGGTGACCCTGCGCACCCCGGGGATGGCCGGGGTGCGCACCCAGCAGCGTCTGAGCGACACCGGCTCGACGCTGTCGGTGGTGTTCCTGGGCGACAGCCCCCGGGTCAGCGCGGCGGTCGGGGCGATGCGCGCCGGCGCCGAGGACTTCCTCGACAGCCCCACCGACGACGACACCCTGATCGACACCGTGCAACAGGCGGTGGCCCGGGACCGGCGCCGCAAGGCCCGCCAGAGCGCCCGCCTGGCGCTGCGCGAACGCCTGGCCCGGCTCACCCCGCGTGAGCGGGAAACCCTCGAGGCGGTGGTCTCGGGGCTGTCCAACAAGGGCATCGCCGAGGCCCTGTCGATTTCGCCGAAAACCGTGGAACTGCACCGCGCCCATATGATGCACAAGATGGGCGCCGGCTCGGTGGCGGAAGTGGTGAAGCTGTACCTGTTCGCCACGGAAGCGGCCACGCCGCCGGTTACGGGTTTTCCCCTGCCCGGCCACGGGGAACGCCCTATAGGCAACCGCCAGCGCACCGACTAGCTTGGCCTTTCACCTATGGAACCGTCGGCACTGGGCCGGCGGCCGGCAAAGGAGGCGCTATGAAAGCTCTGACCTGGCACGGTACCCACGACGTGCGCGTGGATACCGTCCCCGACCCACGGATCCAGGACCCCGGCGACGCCATTCTCAAAGTCACCGCCACCGCCATTTGCGGGTCCGACCTGCATCTCTATAACGGCCTGATGCCCGCCATGGAGCCCGGCGACGTGCTCGGCCACGAATTCATGGGCGAAGTGGTCGAGGTCGGCAAGGAGGTGCGCAACCTGAAAAAAGGCGACCGTGTGGTGGTACCGTTCACGATCGCCTGCGGCCACTGTTTCTTCTGCGACAAACGCCTGTATTCGCTGTGCGAGACCAGCAACCCCAACGCCGACGACGCCGCCCAGGCCATGGGGCACTCCCCGGCCGCCCTGTTCGGCTACTCTCATCTTCTGGGCGGCATCCCCGGCGGCCAGGCGGAATACGTGCGCGTGCCCCACGCCGATGTGGGACCGCTGAAAGTGGCATCCGACATGAAGGACGAGCAACTGCTGTTCCTGTCGGACATCTACCCCACCGGCTACATGGCCGCCGCCAATTGCGACATCAGCGCCGGTGACACGGTGGCGGTGTGGGGCTGCGGCCCGGTGGGTCAGTTCGCCATCCGCAGCGCCTGGATGCTCGGCGCCGGCCGGGTGATCGCCATCGACCGCGTTCCCGAGCGGCTCGCCCTGGCGGAAACGCGATCCCAGGCGGAGGTGATCAACTTCGAGAAAGACGACCCCTACCAGCGCCTGATGGAGATGACCCGGGGCTACGGGCCGGACAGCTGCATCGACGCGGTGGGCGCCGAGGCCCACGGCGCCGGCGACCCGGAATACCAGCGCCGGGACAGCGACTCCGGCGAACCCAACCGCCCCACCGCCCTCAATCAGATGATTCAGAGCTGCCGCAAGGGCGGGCAATTGTCGATTCCCGGCGTCTATACCGACAGCATGGACGGCGTCGCCTTCAACGGCCTGATGAACAAGGGGCTGTCACTGAAAAGCGGCCAGACCCATATGCAGGCCTATATGCCCGCCCTGTTACAGACCATCGAGCTGGGCAACATCGACCCGTCCTTCATCATCACCCACCGCTACGGACTGAACGACGCCGCCAATGCCTACGCGGATTTCAACGCCAAGCAGGACGGCTGCATCAAGGTGGTGATGACGCCCTGAGCCCGGCAGCCGGTGTCCACAAAAAAGCCCCGCCATCCGGCGGGGCTTTTTATGCGCCTCTGATTATGCGCCTTTGAGTGTCGCCGCTGTCGTTCAGGGCAACCGGGTCTTCAACGCGTCGGCGTCTTCGCTATCGTCTTCCACTTCACCTTCCAGGATCGCCTCCGCGCTGGTGGCGCGGGTGTAGTATTCCTGGTTGGCTTCATCGTCACTGAAGACATCGCTGACGCTGATGGCACCGCCGGCGAACAGGCCTTCGGTGCTGCTCCAGAACAGCACGTCGCCCTTGCCGTAGCTGCCCTGGGCCACCTTGGACCAGTCGACAAGCGTCAGGCCGGCGTCCGCGTTGAGCGCGAAGTTGTGGTCCTGCTTGAAGGACGCCACCGCCTTATCGGTCATCAGCAGCATCGCCACCTCGCCGGCGGCGACACCGCCCTGGGCACCGGCACTGACCGCGCCGAAGTTAAAGAACGCCGGACCGTTCCAGTCACCGCCGTCCTTGGCCAGCACCACGCCCTGGCCGCCGCGGCCACCGAACACAAAGGCGCCACGCCCGAAATCGGGCACCAGAAACACACCCTTGGCCTGCTCCAGCGCGGCGTCCATACCGTCCTCGCGCTTCATGTTCCGCAGAACCGTTTCCGCTTCGTTGAGCACGTCACGGGTATTCTCGCGCTCTTCGCCGGTCTGTACGTTGGACGCTTGGTCCTCCATATGATCCATGCTCTGCGTGTTCTGCATGGTCTCCGCGTCGTCCACGTCGCGACCGGTTTGATTGGCGGCGACCCCTGCCGCCAGGGTGGCCAACGCCAGGGAAGTCGCTGTCATTGTTGCTACTTTCATGGTTCTCTCCTTCCTTGATGAGGAACCGTCACGCTAGGACGCCAGTCCGACCGTTGGAAATACGGGATAACCCTTGGTCCGCGGCGACAGCGTGCTAATGTGGGCCGGTTTTTCATTCCTTAACACACAACCCGGAATCATGACTTCAGCACCCAACCGCGCACGACGCTGGCTCGAACGGCTCAACGGCTCCAAGCACATGCTCTGGCTGCTCGCCGCCCTCTCCTTCCTGGAGACCATCATCGTGCCGGTGCCCATCGAACTGGTGCTGATTCCGCTGATGGCCGTCAACCGCCAGCGCCTCTGGCGCATCGCTACGGTCACCACCGCCGGCTGCCTCGCCGCCGCCCTACTCGGCTACGGCGTCGGCATGGTGCTTTACCAATCCCTGGGCACCTGGTTCATCGACACCATGGGCATGCAGAGCGCCTACCAGGCCTACCAGGGCTTCTTTGACCAGTACGGCTTCATCGCCATCCTCACCCTCGGCATCCTGCCGATCCCGTTCCAGGTGGCAATGATCACCGCCGGCCTGTCCGGCTACCCCATCGCGCTGTTCGTGCTGGCCGCGCTGATCGCCCGGGGCATCCGCTACTACGGCCTGGCCTGGCTGGTGCTGCGGTTCGGCCCCCGGGTGGAGCGGATGTGGCGGCGCCACGCGCTGGTGACCAGCCTGGCGGCCGGGCTGATCGTCCTGGGCGTGGCGCTGGGGATACAGTGGCTGGCGGGCCAGGTGCTCTGAGCGCTCCCCTCTATCGCACTCTATCGCATTGAAATGATACCCATTCCCATTTAAGATTCGTCCTCATTATCTTTGTCCGTATCGGGGTCGGGTTATGTCCGGGGTTCCACAGCAGTCGCTGTCGGTGGCAACGCTGTACAGCGACCATCATGGGTGGCTGAAAAACTGGCTGGGGCGGCGGCTGGGCGATGCCATGGACGCCGAGGATCTCACCCAGGACACCTTTATCCGTGTCATCCGCTCCTCCCAGGACCCGGGGCTGCTCCGTGAGCCGCGCCGGTTTCTGGTGACCGTGGCACGGGGTCTCACCGTCGACCTGTTCCGGCGCCGGACGCTGGAACGGCAATACCTGGAAGCTCTGGCCAGCCTGCCGGAGACCGCCGCGCCTTCGGAAGAGGAGCGGGCTTTGGTGGTGGAAACCTTGATGGAAGTGGACGCCATGCTCACCAACCTGGGCGCGCGGGTGCGCAAGGCCTTCATTCTTTCCCAACTTGAGGGGCTGACCTACCAGCAGATCGCCGATCAACTGGGCGTTTCCCTGCGCACCATCAAAGGTGATATGGCCAAGGCCATGGAGCATTGCTGCCTGTACCGGCTGGAGCACGGCCTGCAATGACCGCACGGCAAGGCATCGGGAAAACGCTCAAGGACGCCATTCGCGACGCGGCCCGCTGGTACGCGGTGCTGAACGCTCCCGACGTGACCCCGGCCGATCAGCGTGGCTGGCAGCAATGGCTTGCCGACGCACCGGAGCACCGGCTGGCCTGGCGCGAAGTGGAGCGCGTGCAGGACAGCCTGCAGAGGGTGCCGGGCCGGCTGGCGGCGCCGGCGCTGCAGCGCGCCACGCTGACCCGGCGTCAGGTGCTGACGCGGCTCGGCATGGTCGCCATGGCCGCGCCCTTGGGCGCGCTGACCTGGCAGCTGGCGCCCTGGGAGCGGTGGCGCGCCCAATACGTCACCGGCATCGGCGAGCAGCGCAAGCTGGTGCTGGCCGACGGCAGCCAGCTGATGCTCAACACCGGCACCCACGTGGACACCGACTACAACCCGCGCCACCGGTTGATCCGCCTCCATGACGGCGAAATTCTGGTGCAATCCGCGCCGGACCCGCGCCGGCCGTCCCGCCCGCTTCTGGTGGACACGCCCGAGGGCCGTATCCAGGCCCTGGGCACCCGGTTCACGGTGCGCCGTGACGCCGGCCAGACCCGCGTCACCGTTCTCGCCGACACCGTGCGCGTCACCAGTGCCAATCATCCGGACGGACGGCTCGTCCAGCAGGGCGAGGAAATCCGTTTCACCGCGGGCGACCTGCCCCCCACGCGCCCGGCGCCCGCCGGCGCCGCCAGTTGGGCCGGCGGCAAGCTGATGGTGGTGGATATGCCGTTGCGGGCGCTGCTCGCCGAGCTTGGCCGCTACCGCCGGGGCCTCCTCGCCTGCAGCGACGCGGTCGCCGGATTGCGGGTGTCCGGCACTTTCCCGCTGGCGGACACCGACCGGGCGCTGAGCGTGATCACCGAGGCGTTCCCCTTACGCCAACGCCGCCTGACCGATTACTGGGTCACCCTGCTGCCTGTATAGAACGTAATTTTTCGCCCTCCCTTTGCCCCTTTTTGCTTCCTGATCCGGCCCTCGGGTAACAGACGCTCATTTTCGAGGAACGACAATGTCCAGACCGCACACTATCACCAGCGCGCGCACGGCCCTGGGGCTTGCCGTGGCCCTGGCCATGGGCGCCACCGCCCTGCCCGGCGCCGCCCACGCGCAACAGAACACCGGCGACACCGTCCAGGCCGAGCAACACTACGACATTTCAGCCGGACCGCTGAGCCAGGTGCTCAACCGGTTCGCCGACCAGGCCGGGGTGGCGCTCTCTTTCGATGCCGCCCGGCTGGGCCAGCGGCGCTCCGGGGGCCTCAAGGGACGCTTTACCGTGGAACAGGGGTTCAGCCGTCTGCTCGACGGCTCCGGCAGATCGCCCGCGAGAAGAGTCCGGGCAACTACGTAATCGAAGCCACCAATGACAACCGGCTCGACCCGGTCCAGGTGAAAACCGGGCGGCTGGGTCTGAGCACGGAAAACACCGGCTCCTACACCACCGCCCAGGTGGGCATCGGCAGAACCGTGGAATCGGTGCGCGACATTCCGCAGACCGTCAACGTGGTCACCAGCCAGCAAATCAAAGACCGCAACATGACCACGCTGAAAGATGCCCTGGAAAACACCACCGGGGTCTCGGTGAAGAGCTACGGCACCGGCACCGCCAACTACCTGATCCGCGGGTTCGAGACCGACGCCATCAGCATCGACGGTAACCAGACCGGGGGCACCTCCAGCGGCACCCACGGCCACGGCGCGCCGGACCTGGCCGGCTTCGAGCGTGTGGAAGTGCTCAAGGGCCCGGCCGGGCTGCTGCAGGGCTCGGCGGAACCGGGCGGCTACATCAACCTGGTGCGCAAACGGGCCCTGGCGGAGCGGGCGGTGAGCCTCACCGGCTTTGCCCATTCCTGGCCGGGCTACCGGGCGCAGGTGGACGCCACCGGCGCGCTCACCGACGACGACCGGCTGCGCGCCCGCACGGTACTGGCCTACGAAGACTCCGACGGCTACATCGATGACGTCACCATCGAGAAAAAAGTGCTGTACACAACACTGGAATACGACATCGGTAAAGCCACCACCACCTCCATCGGCTTTTCCACCGAGGACGTGGAGTCGGTCCCCGACGTGGGCGTGCCCACCTACGCGGACGGCACCTTCGCCGACATCGACCGGGACCTGTACACCGGCGCCCCCTTCAACAACAAAAGCAGCAGGCTCAGCCGCGCCTTCGTGGAAGTGGAGCACCTGTTCGACAACGGCGTCATGCTGCTGGCCTCGGCGAACCGCACCGAGCGCGACTTTGATTATCTGTTGAATTACACCGTATCGCCGATCGACCCGGTCACCGGCGAAAGCACCCGCTGGGCCCTCGCCACCGACCAGGAACTCGAGGAGCAGGCCTACGACGTGCGCCTGGATATGCCGGTGTCGCTGCTGGGCCTCAACCACGACGTGCTGCTGGGCGTCCACCGCCGGACCTCCGAAGACGTGAGCAGCGGCTACCAGATCGACCTGAATTACCCGCCGATCAACGTGTTCGCCCCGGAAACCGCCAGCAACCCCTGGCCCAACCTGGCGCCCTTCAGCGACCCGAGCACCACCGAGCAGGAAGAAACCGGCGTTTACTTCAAGACCACCTCGTCGCTCACCTACGCCACCAAACTGATCCTCGGCGGGCGCCTGACCAACTGGGAGACCGACAACGGCCAGGACACCGAGCGGGTCAACGATGAGTTCACCCCCTACGCCGGCGTCGTCCACGAGCTGAACAACGACCTCAGCCTCTACGCCAGCGCGGCGCAGTCCTTCGTCCCGCAAACCGCGGAAAAGGCCAACGGCGACATCCTCGCCCCCCGCGAAGGCACCCAGTTCGAAATCGGCGCCAAAGGCGTTTTCAACCGCGGCCTGACCAACTACAACCTGGCCCTGTTCCGCATCACCGACGACAACCGCGCCATCCAGGACCCGGCCAACCCGGCCTTCTCCGTGGCCGGCGGCAAGGTGCGTGCCCAGGGCGTCGAAGCGGAGATCGCCGGCCAGGTCTCCGAGCGCATCCAGGTGCTCACCGGCTACGCCTACACCGACACCGAACAGCTCGAATCCGACGACCCGGACGCGGAAGGCAAACCCTTCGCCCCGGACTCCCCGGAGCACAGCCTAAAACTGTGGGGCAAATACACCTTCAACCCCAGCTGGGAAGCCGGCCTGGGCGCCCAATACAGCAGCGGCACCTTCGCCGAATCCGGCGGCGTGCGCTGGGAGCAGAACGGCTACACCACCTTCTCGGCCATGGCCGCCTACAACCTCAACGCCGACACCCGCTTCGTGCTCACCGGCAGCAACCTCACCGACAAGCGTTACTACAGCCGCGTGCAAGGCGGCGGCCGCCAGAACTACTTCGGCGATGCGCGGCAGTTCAAGCTGAGCTTTGAGACGCGTTTTTGAGGTATCGGTGGGTAGTCTGAACCAATGCCCGGGCTGATCCGGCCCGGGCAAACCTGGGACATCAGTGAAATCTGGGCAGCAACCCGCCACGGCGCGCACCGCCCAAGACCTGACAGAGGCGCCCGGGCCCTGCTCACGCCCCCGCCTCGGCGAGCGGCTGGACGAATTTTAACGACGAAACGGCCGACGCTGGTTCCGTCTCAATTATCCCCTGCTATCCGAGCGCACCTACACTTTCCAGAAATTCAAACGCTTATATCACTTGAGCCCGTTCAGCACGGCACGAAAGCTCTCCAGGCCAGCCTCAATATTTTCGATGATCTCCTCCGCCAAATCATCCGGTTCCGGCAAGTTATCAAGGTCGGTGAGGCTTTTGTGCTTCAGCCAGAATATGTCCAGACTCGCCTTGTCGCGGGCGATTAGCTCTTCATAGCTAAAACTGCGCCAACGCCCGTCCGGCTTCTTCTCCGGGTGCCAGGTTGCCCTGCGCTGGCTGCGATTCTCCGGCTTATAACACTTGATGAAATCCTCTAAGTGCTCAAAGCGCAGCGGCTTTTTCTTCAGCGTGTGATGAACATTGGTGCGGTAGTCATAGAACCAGACTTTCTTCGTCCACGGCTCGGAACTGCCCCCACGGTTGTCGAAGAACAGTACATTGGCTTTTACACCATGGGCATAGAAGATACCCGTGGGCAGGCGCAGGATGGTGTGTAGATCGGTGGTTTCCAGCAGCTTTCGGCGCACCGTCTCACCGGCGCCGCCCTCGAACAGCACATTGTCCGGCACCACCACTGCCGCCCGACCGGTCGTTTTCAGCATGGAACGGATATGCTGCACGAAATTGAGCTGCTTGTTGGACGTGGTGGCCCAAAAATCCTGGCGATTGTAAGTGAGATCGTCGGTTTCCTGCTCGCCTTCCTCATTGGTAAAGCTCATGGAGCTTTTCTTGCCGAACGGTGGGTTGGCCAGCACATAATCCACCGTGCCGGATGGCGGCGCCACCAGAGCATCATTCGGTGAGATCGCGCCCTCGCCATCAATCTCGCCGATGTTGTGCAGGAACATGTTCATCAGGCACATACGGCGGGTGTTGGCGACAATCTCGTTGCCGGAAAAGGTGTCGTGCTTGAGAAAGGCATTCTGTTTCCTGTCCAGCCTGTGGTTTTCCACCAGGAAGTCATAGGCCGCCAGAAAGAAGCCACCTGTGCCGCAGGCCGGGTCGGCGATGGTCTTGCCCGGCTCTGGGCGCATGCACTCCACCATGGCCCGGATCAGCGCACGGGGCGTAAAGTACTGGCCCGCGCCGGACTTGGTATCCTCCGCATTGCGCTCCAACAGCCCTTCGTAGATATCACCCTTGACGTCGGCCCCCATTACCAGCCACTGGGTGCTGTCGATCATCTCGATCAACCGCGCCAGCTTGGCCGGGTCCTGGATTTTGTTCTGGGCCTTGGTGAACACCTGCCCCAGCAACCCTTTCTTTTTACCCAATGCCATCAGCAACTCGACGTAATGCACCTCCAGCTCGGCACCTTTCTTGTTTTTCAGGGTTGTCCAGGAATATTTCTTCGGGATGCCCACCTCCCGCTCATAGGGCGGCTTGGCGTACTCGTCCGCCATCTTCAGAAAAATCAGGTAGGTGAGCTGCTCAAGATAATCGCCATAGCCCACGCCGTCGTCGCGCAGGGTCGTACAGAAGCTCCAGACTTTGGACACAATCGGGGCACTTGCGGGGCTCATTCGGGGTCCTTACTGCTCGCGGGCAAGCCACTGCCTGCCCTTGTCGGTTAATCGGTATTTCTGGGTGGGGCTGCGTGGGGAGTCGGGCTGGGTCATTTCCACCAAACCAGCTTCCAGCGAAGGCTGCAGATAATTCTGTATAAAGGTTGGGCGGTGGCTCAAATTCAAGGTGCCTAGCAGGTCTTTGGTACCCAGAGGGGCGGTTTCCAAAGCGACCAATAAGCGCATTACTTGTTCGGTTACTTGTTCGGTTACTTGTTCGGTTACTTGTTCGGTTACTTGTTGGACGCCTTCTCCGGCAAACCCCTCATGTACCGGCAAGCGGATCAGAAACGAACTGCGGTCGTCATCGCTTTCAAAAACCGGGACGGGAGAGCCGTTGGCCTGCATCACCCGCAGAATCTTGGGGATACCGGTGGAGCGGCCCTCGGTAAGGTCCAGCTCCTTCAAGAACTCACCAATGCGACGGTTGCGGTAGCGGCGGCTGACCGCTCGGCCCGCCTGCAGGTCTTCCATGCGGATGGAGCGGTCCGGGCCGGGGAAGCTCAGCACCAGCAGCGCTTCCGGGGTGATACGCACCTCGATCGGCTCGCGAATTTCATAGGAGCGGTGGTATACCGCATTTACCACCGCCTCTTCAATGGCCGACAGCGGATAGTTCCAGAAACGCTCCGCCTGGGGCCGGTCCGAATGTTTGATCACCGTTTCCTTCAGGTAATTCCGGGCGATGTAGTCCACCGCATCGCGGGTAATGCGCCCCAGCGGGCCGCGAAACTCTTTTTCCTCAAAGCGGTCACCGCCCGGCCCATCTGGGAAATACACCACATCAATTTGGGTCGCCGGGAAGAACTGCTCCGGGTGCTCGTTGAAGAACAACAGCCCCACGTTCTTGGGGAAGGCCATTTCCGCCGGGCCACCAACCACGTTCATGCGCCGCCCCAGCGCCTCGACATCGAGGGTGGCGGCTTCGGCGGTCAGCTCACTACCGATTTCCCGCAAGAACTCACGCATCAGGTGAGGCGACAGGTCGGTAAGGCTGGCGCCCTGCCGGTAACGGTCATCAAACGGCACCGTCGCCGCCAGCGACAACAGCTCCCGCTCATCCGCCCCTTTGGCACGTACCGTGCTGGTGTGCTTACGCAGGTAATACGCCCAATCCGACTTCTTGTCGCCCAGGCGGGTTCTGGCCTTATAGGGCCGGGTTTCCCCACCCGGCGCCCACAGCACCAGAATCAATTTTCCCTGCACCTCATAGGTAGCAGTGAGCGGATGATAGGCCGGTTGCATGGCCGCATGGCCCAAATTCAGCAATTCTTTCTGGATGCCGTCGATCTGCCCCGGCTGCAAACCGACTGGCGGCAAGACCGGCTGCCCATTTTGTTCCTCCACACCCACCACCACATAGCCACCGCCCAGATTGTGAAAATCATTGGCGAAGGCGCAGATGCTGTGCAGTACTGCCTCCGGGTTCCAGCCCGCCTTGTATTCCACCCGCTCGCTTTCAATGGTGCGGTGATGGAGCAGGGAGTCGAGGTTGATGGGGAGTTGGGGGGTCACCTTTCAGTCCCACTTTTCTCTGGCGTCGATAAAGAGACAGCTCCTCGCAGCTCTGAAAGCAATCGCTCCTTCGAAGGAGATACTAGTCTTGTCAACGGAATTCCAATTTCTTGGCAAACGTGCTCTGCGCTGCTCAACTCAGCTTCTGCCAGTTCAGATATATCCTCTATCGGTTGTGGCACACCTCTTTTCTCCAGTCTCCCTGACACTACAGATGTAGGAGACTCGATCAGAATCACAGAAGACAAACCAAGGCGCTTGAAAATATTACAAGGAAGAGAAATCAACATCCCTGATTCATTCCTAAGAACGAAATGACCATCCAGAACTAATACGGCATCATCACCTTCAATTATTTTTGAAACAGCGGTCACAAGAGCTTCCTGATTACCATCCACGTCACTTGTGCGCTTGTCTCTCTCCCAATTCTGCTGACCTCCAAGCTCATCACGAATTAGGGAACTGGCTGTAGCGTACTCAAACCCCAAGGATTCTGCGGCAGGCTTCCCCAAAAAGGTCTTACCTACCCCATGCGCGCCTGCCAAAAATATGACCATGCGTCGACCGCTCCTTATAGCGTCATTGCTTTAATAGCCTCAAATTGCGCATTTGTCAGATAGGCATAAGACTGCGGTGCACGCATACCGGGGATCGCCTCAGTTAATGGCAGAAATTTCTTTAGCTGCTTTATCTCGTTAAAAATAATAGCATGCCCCCTTGATACGCCGTCAAAATAATTTCGCAGCTCATTTCTGGTCAGCCCGCCGCCATACTCCTTAGCGACCTCCCATAGCACCGATTTGCTGCCTTTTAGCACGTCCTCCACTTCAACAATGGCCTTGACTTTCATTTCCGGCGATGTGGCATAAACGACCAAGTGCGTCACCTTATGGGCAGCCCACACCCTACGGAACTCCACTCTTTTCTCGCCACTCAGTATTTTTGAAACGTATATGGGGTGGACAGAAATCAATACCGCTCTAGATTTCTGCTGCATTGAGAAAGCTCCGGTATTTTGCTTCGTCAAGCCTAACGATGGACTGGGCTGGTCCTGATAGAATTCCACGTTCTTTTAACTCCTTAAATGCGACCGGCGTTTGAAGGTGCTTGATCATCCTAAAAAGGATGACCTTCACCTCCTTCTTAGCCATATCTGCAATTTGCTCGAATGAATAAACTGTACGCCTACTGACCTGCGCAGAAATCTCAGCCGGATCATCTGATACCGAAAAATAATCAACTACACCAATAGTAGTAATCGATTTATCGTCCTTTGACCGATAAAAAAGAAGTATGTCACCCGGCGAAATACTTCTTGTCTGGGTGCCACACAAATAGGCCAACTTTATTGCGTTACCGACATGGCGTTGAGGCGTCTCAAAAAGCCGAAGCTGCGCACTACTTTGGCTACAGTAATCCGGGAAAAGAATATCGTGATAGCCTGGTAAAATTGGAACGAGATATTTCGATACTCCCTCATCCTGACGATAATGCGGGTAATATAAGCGAACAAAGTCTTTAGCATCAACACTATCATTAGGAGAAGATACCGGGTGCTTCTTCACCCAAACCGTGTCGCCTTCGTAATTTTCTGAGCGCCCTATAAAACCGAAATCCTCCAACAATGAAGCCAGGTAATGCTGCTTTTTCTCATTGCCATGAATAAACACATGAAGACACGCATTATCAGTTGCGTAGCGGAAAGCGGCTTTCAGGAATAGCTCTCCAATTTTTCGCCCCCTAACAGATTCACCCACCTTAAAAGTACAGATTTTAAGAGCCTTCCCAGGAAGGACTTCACCTGAGTCGGTTATCTTCTCACCAGTTTGCTCGGCATATATGCAGAGTGCACCAAGGCTTCCCTGGTCATCCCGGCAAATCCATGCATGCCTTCCTTCCTGGGCCTTTCTTCCAAACCAATCGTTGAAGTCTGGATAGTCTTCTCTAAGGCTTTCAAAGAAAGCGCCAGACAATTCTGGAGAGAGGGTATGGAGCTGTACATCCTCAATGTTAGGAAGATGAACTTCAGTTGACTCATGCAATCTCCGAAGCCAGTCTTCCGCTGTTTGGATATTATAAACGCGATCACTTAATCCGTACTCTCTGGCCTTGGTGTGAATACCTTTATCTTCTGTGACTAGCGCGTGCGCTGCATTGCAGTGCAACGCGTATAGAATCTCATTATCACAAGCATCATTGGGTGAGGTTTCACGCGTATTCCACGGACACTTGGGGACACCTTCAAGCCTTTCATATTGTTCCAGACGTGATAGTGTTCTTTTCCGTCGCTCAACATCATGGTCCCTTTCTATATCTGCTTGTGACGCCGGATGATAAATAAGTTGGTGGCCACCTTTTCCTGATAAGCGAATAAAATTCTGAAGGTTGCCATTCAGAACAGCATAAGAATCCTGTAAAGGAATAATGATATTCGTATCAAGTAGTAGGCGCATGGATCATGTCCCTACTCAGTCAGTTTCACAGAGGGGGCTGGACCGGCTTCGTTGCTGATTTGATTGACAAGCTGCCCAGAGAAGGCTTTTTTGAGGATGGATTGGCGGAGAGCTTCAGCTTTGATCAACCCTTCCTCAATTTCTTGGCTTAAGGCCGCTATCTTTGAAAGCTCACTTTCTAAATGCTGCCCAATTATCACCTGTTCATCTTTGCAGCATATAGGAACAGGCATCCGCTTGACGTCACCGCCTGATATTCCGGACTGTCCGGCGGTAGTACGAATCCGCTTCTCCATAAACTTTCTAGAGCCACTGCTGTTAATTGCCTTTTCCATGTATGACGTGCTTATAGAAGGGACAGCTATTCTGGTCTGAATCAGTTTATCTGGGAATAGATGTGTTCCATCGCCACGGTACTCCGCACATACCCCAACATAGTCACGTGTACCGTTGTATCTGGTAAAAACGAGGTCGCCTCTAGATAAAAAGTAGTCTTTGTATTGATCCTCTTTGTCTTGCAAATATCGAACGTCATTTACGTCAAACTCCATCGCTCTGACGGCACTAATTCTGAGGATCTTTATACCATTTTTACCGCTGGGCTTAGCTGATATTCCATTTCTTATCTGTTCGCAAACTCCCGCATACTCCACCCAAATCCAGCTATTAGGAAGTCGCGGCAAATCATTATCCGAAGTCTCTTTGATTTTCGATGGGTTTGCCGGCTTTCCCGGCTTCTTCCCGTCCTCGCCATTGTCTTTCCATGCTTTAACGGCCTGTTTCCATTCTTCAAGCTTTTGCTGATAGCGTTGTTCGCGTTCCTGCTGGATACGAGCAAGAAGCTGTTCTGGACTTTCCAGTTTTTCGGGGTTTTGTTGACGCCATTGTTCAGTGATTTTGCCTTCGAAGGCGTGTTTGAGTACGGCCTGGCGGTAGGCTTTGAGTTGTTGCCGGGCGGTTTTCAGGGATTCTACGCCTTTGTCGAGTTCGGAGAATAGGGTTTCGATTTTCTCCACGATCAATCGCTGCTCATCCACATCAAAATCAGGGATACCGAACGGCGATATTTGCCTAAAATTTACCCTCGGTCTGTCCCCGGAGTTCAATGAGTTGGCAAACGCAACAAAATCTCGGGCATTGATCCGGTAAGCCAGAAACTTAGGGTCTATATCTTGTTGCTCAGGAAGAACAATGAATTCTGACGAGCATAACCCATCTCTATCTGCCACCCATATCTTGTTCAGATAAGGCCGCAGTCGCGAATACAGGACATCCCTCTTATAGAACTTCTTTGCTGAGCTTTTTAGGTTGCCTGCGCTTTTCCACCCGATGAGCCTCATGGTATGGGCTTCAACATCATCCAGCCCGATGTACGGCATATCGGGATAATCTTGGGGATCAGCCCTTTCATTCCGCTCGGCCACTTTACCAAGCGGCATAGTTGCTACCGATGCATTCACGCAACAAGCTCCCGATTCAGCTCATCAATCACCCCATCCATCTGATCCCCAAACAACTGATACATGCGACCCAGCCCACCCTTGCTGTCGAAGGGCGCCATTTCCAGGTCGTCGCGCTCCAGGTGGAAGGAGCTGGTGATGTGATCTCGGATCAGGGTGAGCCAGGTCATTTGTTCCTCGTTGAATTTTTCGCCCGCGCCGCTGTGGCGCTGGAAGATCCAGCGCTTGAAGTTTTCCTTTACGGTGGCGGCGAAGGGGGTAATGGTCTGGTCGATTTCGGTGACGCGGCGGATCAGGGCGACCAGTGCGGCGAGGTCGCTGATGGGGTTGTCGCCGCGGTAGTTGTCCAGGTGGGCGTAGGCCTGCCAGACGCGGAGGGGGGCCAGTTTGGGCCTGTCCTGCTGTAGGGCGTCGAGTAGGGTTTTGATCATGTCGAAGGTGACTTCGCTGCGGCGGGCCGGCGTCTGGAAGTATATGGTCAAGGCTTCGATCTGGTCGCGGTGCTGGTTCAGGTAGTCGGCAAAGTCCTGCACCAGCGCCTCGGCGTTGGCGCGGGTTTCACCGGCCCACTCCGCTTTCAGTACTTCGTCCAGGTCTTCAACGACGATAGTCTGTTCCTTTTCGCGGCGGATGGTGTTGATCAATTCAATCAGTTCGCCGTTGAAGACTTTAGCGGCCTCCCCTACCAGTTGATCACGGGCCTTGTCTCGGGCGTCGTCGCCAGGGTTGCCGTTCACTGGTATTTGGGCGATTTCGCAGGCTTTCTGCTCCACTACGTCCGGATTGATGGCATTGAGCAGTTCGCCAACGATCAGGGTAAGCGGCGTGCCGCCGGCTTTTTCGCTGATGCGGGCACGGTCCTTGTCGTCCAGTTGCTTGTCCAGGCGGGCCAGGCGGCCCGCCAGTGAGGAGACACTGTCTTCGTCGCGGGCGGCGCCCATCATAACGCCCATGGCCAGTTCCTTCAGGGAAATGCCGGGCTTGGTGATCAGCGGCTGGCTAGCGGTTTTCAGGGATTGGGTGACGCCGATGGCATCGACGATTACATAGTGGGTCTTGGCGCTGTTGGCGGAGGGCGTCACTTTTTTCAGACCATCTGCGTCCAGGGTGCGGGTGCCGCGCCCCTTCATTTGTTCGAAGTAATTCTTGCTTTTCACGTCGCGCATGAAAAGCAGGCATTCCAGCGGGCGCACATCGGTGCCGGTGGCGATCATGTCCACGGTGACGGCGATGCGCGGGTGGTAGTCGTTGCGGAATTGGCTGAGCACGGATTTGGGGTCGTCCGCGTTGTGAGTGATCTTCTTGCAGAAGGCGTTGCTCTCGCCAAACTCCTCGCGCACCGTGTGGATGATGTCGTCGGCGTGGCTGTCGGTTTTGGCGAAGATCAGGGTTTTGGGAACCTCCTGGCGGCCTGGGAAGATCTCCGATAGTTGGTCTTTAAAGGTACGGATAACTGTACGAATCTGGTCCGGGTTGACGATATCCCGGTCCAACTGTTTACCCGAGTAGGCTTCGTCTTCATCCTGAGTTTCCCAGCGGTGTTTGCGGGTGAGGCGTTCGCGTTTCCCCACTTGTTGTTTGGCTTCGATGACACCACCGCTTTGGGTCTTCTTCGTTTCGATCAGGTAGACCTCGTTGCCCACGTTGACACCATCGGCCACGGCCTTTTCATGGTCGTATTCGCTGACTACGTTCTTCTTGAAGAACCCGTAGGTACGGTTGTCGGGGGTGGCGGTGAGGCCGATCAAGTAGGCGTCGAAGTATTCGATCACCTGCCGCCAGAGGTTGTAAATGGAGCGGTGGCATTCGTCGATGATTATGAAGTCGAAAAATTCCGGAGGAATCTTCTCGTTGTAAATCACCGGCAGGGGCTCTTTTTTTAAACCTTTCTTTTCCGCCGGGTTGTCTTCTTCGGTGGCCTCATCCAATTCTTCACCCTTGAGCAGTGAGTACATGCGCTGGATGGTGCTGATGCATACCTGACTGTCGCTGGCGACGTAGGAGGATTTGAGCCGCTGCACGGTGTACAGCTCGTTGAACTTACGGTTGTCGTCGTTGGGCAGGTAGGCCATGAATTCCTGCTCGGCCTGTTCACCCAGGTTTTTGGTGTCCACCAGGAACAGAATGCGCTTGGCCTTGGCGTACTTAAGCAATCGATAGGCGGCGGTGATGGCGGTGTAGGTCTTGCCGGAACCGGTGGCCATTTGCACCAGGGCACGGGGCCTGTCGTCCTTGAAGGAAGCTTCCAGTTTGGTGATCGCCTTGATTTGGCAGTCGCGCAGGCCGTCGGTATTGAGCGATGGTAGTTGTCTCAGGCCTTCCCGCAAAGTGCCTTGGTTGTCTTTGAGTCGCTCGCACCAGCGGACCAGTTCTTCCGGGCGAGGGAAGTGAAAGATTTCCCGCGAACGCGGCGCGGGGTCACGGCCATTGGTGAAGCGGGTAACTTCACCGGTGCTCTGGTAGACGAATGGCAGGGGCTCCTCGTTTTTGATCCATTTGAGCTTGGCGTTCGCGTACCCATCTGCCTGATCCTCCACCATGGAGATTTTGTGACCCCAAGCCTCGGGTTTGGCTTCGATTACCCCCACGGCCTGGCGCTCAACGAACAGCACATAGTCCGCCGGACCGGCATCAGTCTGATACTCGCGTACGGCCACCCCCGGCCCCGCATTGAGGTTGATTGCCTTCTTATCCTGAATCACCCAGCCCGCGGCGATCAGCTTGCGGTCAATCCGGTCCCGGGCTCGCTGCTCCGGTGTTTGATTAATAAGACTGGCCATAAGAACTCCACGTCCGCTTGACACCTACGAGTTCAGGCGTGGCATTGGCCAGATTTTCCGGTCTCAACACCTCACAACTCCTTGTGCAAGCCCCCAAAAAAGGAATAGTAGCATTTGTCCGCACCGATCAAACCACCGGATAACTCGCCTCACCCCAAAGCGCCCCGGGATTGTCCATCATCACCTCAATAACCACCGGCACCAGATCCGCCAGAATCGCCACGCAGTCACGAATCTGGTCACGGTTGACGCTGCCACTCCAGGTGGCACCACCGTGCATGATCTGGTTTCTCAGGGTGTATATCCGGCTGAATACGATGGACAGCACCACCGGCGTGTTCTGCTGGGCCAGGGCTGAATGCGCCGCTTTCTTAGCGCCGTCGAAGCTGTGTTTCCACTGTGCTTCGGTCAGGTGGCCTTTCTGGTGGTCCCAGAAGCAGGAGAAGACGTAAGGATTATCAAGCAGGACGCGGATAGCGTTCGGGTAGGCCTTCCACACCAGCTCGCCGATACGCTTCTCGCCGTCCAGGTCGCACAGCTTCTCCAGGAAGCCGTTGAAGGTGGCCTGTTCGTTGAGGTGGACGCGGTCGTCGATTTCCGTGGCGTAGGCGGCGTTGAAGGCGATCCACAGGAAGATGAAGTGGCTGTCCGGGTCGTCGCCCTGTTCGGCACGGTCGAGCCAGCTCAGGGCGCGGTGCACCCGCAGGCCCAGATTCTTCGGGTAGTTATCCCGCTCAGCGCGCTGGCGCGCCTTCAGCTCCTTATAGGTGCTCCCCATTATCCCCTCCAAATGCCCACCTTGGCGGACCGACGTTTACTAGCGGACAGGTTCTGTCGTCGGTTCCCTTTGCCGGTGTTCCGGCGTTCTGCCGGTATGCCGGCTTTTTGCCGATGTCCGGCTTTTTCGTGCACCTTATCACATCCTTTTGGGTAGGTGATTACCTTCATATCGTCGCCTCCACCCAGACGAAATTCGCCTCGCTGAGCGGCCCGGCGCCGCCCCAGCGGTAGGCCGCCAGGCGGCCCCCGTGGCGGGCGGCGACGCTGTAATCCAGGCAGGCGACGTGGTCGGTCAAAGGCTCGGGGGTGCCTTGGAACCAGTAGTGGCCAACGAACACGGGCTTGTCGTTGGCGTAGCCGGGGAGCACGCCGTCCCCTACGGCCAGATCGGGGATCGCCTTCAGCGTAGTTTTAGGCACCAGGGCCACGTCCAGATAGGTGGCCGGCGCGCTTTGCCACCAGCGAGTGCGGATGTGCCGGCGGGCGTGGCCGTCCTTGTCATGGAAGCCCTGCCCTTCGGGCAGCTCGATCTCGAGGCCCTTGAGGGTGGTTTCCACGGCCTCAAACAGGTCGTGGCCTTCGGTTGCGGCGGGCACCCAGGCGTCGGCGGGCAACTTGGCGTCCTCGTCCAGCCAGGTTTCCAGCGTGCCGATATGAGCCGGATGCCAGCAGGCGTGTACGGCCCGGAATTCCGGCAGGTCCAGGTACAGCGGTAGGGTGCGGAACCAATCCAGCACCTCCTGGTGGAGGTCCGGGTGGCAGCCGATCTGCTCCAGGAAGGCTTGATGCTGGTGGCGGTTCTTGGCGGAGTGCGGGCGCAGGTACTCACCGGGCTGCGACGGGTCCGGCGTGGCCCAGGCCACCGCGTTGAACTCATGGTTGCCCATGATCGCCAGCGCTTCGCCGGCCTCGACCATGGCACGCACGACGCGCACCACCTCCAGTTGCTCGGGCCCGCGATCGATGTAGTCGCCCAGAAACACAGCCTTGCGGGTCGGGTGCCGCCAGACACCGCCGGTTTCCGTGTAGCCCAGCCGGTGAAGCAGTCGCTTCAGGGGTTCGGCGTGGCCGTGGATATCGCCAATGATGTCGTACACGATTAAACCTCTCTCCGAGGACGCTGACCTCTTGATCAGAGCCGATCAAGGATTTCCAGCGTTTCGTCGTTTTGGAAAGATACAGACCTGATCTCCAGCGAGGCTTGCTCCAGCTCGTCCTCTTCAAGATCCCACAACTCCTCGTGGCCATCTTTGAAGGGGTTAATCTCCACCTTCCAGTACATCGTGGTTTCCTGGTTCGCCTTCAGCCCATCCTGACGGTCCCCAGACACGTTCATTTCATAGACTGTCTTGTCACCCTGTGAGATTCGAATCGTTCCCGCTATCTCCTCGATGATGGAATCGCCGATATTGCGCACTTTAGCCGCGAGAATCACCGCCTTGTTGATTTCCCAGCGATCAGATTCATTGCGTTTTTCGACAATCTGCGCCTCAACGTGTTGATCAATTTTTCGGCGCTCCTCCGCGTTATACTCTGCGAGCTTTCTGGCCTCAGCCTGATCAATGCTGCTTGTTATCTCGGCGGCGTTCTTTAATGCCACCACGCGCCAGAGCCCGCCGCTGTTGTTCATTTCGAACTCGTATACCAGCTCTAAATCCAGTTCTGTATGCGTCGCAGGGACACTCACGATCGCCGTGGCGCCGCGTTCCTCAATGTCGTAATCGGTCGCGTCGAACTGGACGCCGTCCAGCTCTCCCGCCAACTCCCCTGCACCTCCATCGGCCGACATGATTTCGTCAAAAGAACCTTGTTCCACCGCATCAATGATCGAGCGGTTCATCTCCTTCAAAAGCGCTGGCTTCATGTTCTGAAACATGGCTTGGCCAAGCGCCTTGCCCATTGCTTCGAAACCATTCTCTTGATCCGACGTTGAATCGAACATGGCCTGGGCCATCAAGTCATCCAGCAACGTCTCCAGTAAACGGTCCAGGTCCACGTACTTTTCGAAGGTGGCCACGTCACCCTCGGCAAGAGCGTCCTGAATGCGCGTTATCGCGTATCCCGGTGTGGTCGTGTAGTAATAGAAAGCCGCTCCGCACAGTAAAATTACGATGAGAAGACCGCTGATCGCTCGCTTAGCCATTGTTCCCCCTCTTCTTCTTTCTGGCTTGGATAGGTAAGGGCATCCATGCCCGAAGTGTCCATCCGTGACAGAAGCCACTCTATGACTTTAGTGGCGACACATCTATACTGGCTACATGAACACGTCCAGTTTTCAGGCAGGTCGCCATGCCAACCAATAAAGAGGGAGAGTGCCATGGCTCGCGTTAGCCGCAAAAGCGCCGGTGCCTGGCCGGTGCGTTGGGATCTGTTACTACGCTACCGGTTGATCGAGGTGATGGCGCTCTGGGAGGGCCGGCTCACCACCAATCATCTGATGCGTGCCTTCGGCATCGGGCGCCAGCAGGCCAGCAAGGACATCAATACCTATCTGGCGGATTACGGGCCGGACAATATGACGTATGACCGCTTCCTCAAGGGCTACCGCCCCACGGAGGCGTTCAAGCCGGTGTTCACCCAGGGCGTCGCGGACGAGTACCTGCAGATGATGCACGCCCGGGAGGATCTGGCCTGCTCGTTTGAGTCGCTGACGGTGCGCGAGCTCAACACCGAGGTGCTGCTGCCCCCGGCCCGGGATCTGCGTCCAGCGGTGCTGCGGCCGGTGTTGCAGGCCTGCCGGGAAGGCAAGCGAGTGGAGATCGAATACGCGTCGCTGGCGAACCCGGAGCCCGAGTTCCGGGTGATTCAGCCGCACACCGTGGTGCACACCGGCTACCGCTGGCACGTCCGCGCCTGGTGCGAGAAGAACGGGGACTTTCGGGATTTCGTACTCAGCCGGATCAGCGACCGGCCCGAGCTGGTGCTGCAAGGGGACCGTGGCGCCGAAGACGACGAGGCTTGGCGGACCCGAGTCGTCGTGCGCTTGGGGCCAGATCCTCGCTTATCGCCGCCGCAGCAGGCCCTGATCGAGCGGGATTACGGTATGGAGCACGGTGAGCTACGTCTTGAGACCCGCGGGGCCCTGGTGAGCTACCTGCTGCAGCAGCTGCGGGTGGATACGCCGGCGGATCATCGCTCGCCGGAGGCTCAGCAGGTTGTGGTTTTGAACCATGATGAAGTACAGCGGTGGGCGGTTATGCCTGGGTAAGGCTCAGATTTTCACCTTCGCACGGTATTTCTCGATAACAGCTTGGCGAGAGGGCAATGGCTTTACGAATTCGGAATCGCTCACCTGAAAGCCCTCCAAGCGCAAACTCGCCCGGAAATTGGAGCCCCGGAACCTAGCGTAGTAGCTTTTTTTGGCTTTTAGCGTCAATGTCTTGTCGGCCATAACTTACCCATCCGCAATCTCCATATTATACCATAAATCAACCGCCTCTAGCGCATCAGTACCCCATATCGTGCTCTTGGGCCTGGTCCGCCAGAGCCTGCAGGGCGGCTTCGCTTTCGGCGGTTCGGGCTGCCCGGTACTCCATCACGTCCTGAAAGCGGATGCGACGATGTGTTCCGACCCGGCTGAAGGGGATGGCGCCTTCCTCCAGCAACTTGACCAGATGAGGCCGGGATACATTCAGCAGGTTGGCGGCTTCCTGGGTGGTTACCTCCGCGTGGACGGGCATGATGGTTACCGAGTTGCCCTGGGCCATTTCGGTGAGAATATTGCGCAACAGCTCCAGGGCATGCCGAGGCAGCACCAAATCCGTGTCATCCATACGAACCCTGGCGCGATCCTGCTCCGGATGATCTTTGAGCAACTTCGCCAGAGCGGCGGAGCTCTCACGAGCCAGATCCGTAGCCTGAGGGTCGGGGAGCTTGCTGTGGTCCGACGCGGTGTTCATGAGTACCTCTTGATAACAAGTAGGTTGACGGCACCGTCAATTTAATCGAAATAAACGAAATTCGCAATAAACGAAAAGCCGCCTTACTTTCGGCGCATCTGCGACATCGCGCCCCACCAATAGAGCCCGCCCCAAGGGTTTGCTATTCTGCCCCGCTTACGTCCCGTTACCCGCCGGGGCGCCACCACTCTTCAGAAAACAGGCGATACCGCGCTTATGGCAATGGACGACCTTTCCGGGCACACGCCCATGATGCGCCAATACCTCGGCCTGAAGGCCGACCATCCGGATCAGTTGCTGTTCTACCGGATGGGGGATTTCTACGAGCTGTTTTTCGGCGACGCTCAGAAGGCGGCGCGGCTGCTGGATATCACCCTGACGCAGCGCGGCCAGAGCAACGGCAAGCCGATTCCCATGGCGGGGATTCCCTACCACGCGGCCGAGGGCTATCTGGCGCGGCTGGTGAAGCTGGGCGAGTCGGTGGTGATCTGCGAGCAGATCGGCGATCCGGCGCTGGCCAAGGGGCCGGTGGAGCGCAAGGTGGTGCGCATCGTGACGCCGGGGACGGTGAGCGACGAGGCGTTGCTGGAGGAGCGCCGCGACACGCTGCTGTGCGCGCTCTACGAGGACGGGCCGCGCATCGGTGCGGCCAGCCTGGACGTGGCCGCCGGGCGCTTCGTGGTGACGCAGGTGGACGGCCACGAGCAACTGCAGGCGCTGCTGGAGCGCTGGCAGCCGGCGGAGCTGCTGATCAGCGAGGACCACGGCCTGCCGGGCCCGCTGAGCCAGCGGCCCGGTTGCCGGCAGCGGCCGCCCTGGGATTTCGACGCGGAGGGCGCGCGCCGGCAGCTTTGCCAGCAGTTCCAGGTGCAGGATCTGTCCGGCTTCGGGCAGCCCACCCCGGCGTCCGTGGCGGCGGCCGGGGCGCTGTTGCAGTACGCCCGGGAGACCCAGCGCAGCGACCTGCCCCATGTCACCGGGCTGACCCTGGAAGCGTTCGACGACGGCGTCGCCATGGACGCCGCCACACGCCGTAATCTGGAGCTCACCGAAACCCTCACCGGCCAGGAGGAGCCGTCCCTGGCCTGGGTGCTGGACAGCACCGAGACGGCGATGGGTTCGCGGTTGCTCAAGCGCTGGGTGCACCGGCCGCTGCGCGACCGCTCGGTGCTCGGTGAGCGCCAGGACCGCATCGCCGCGCTGCGCGACGGCTGGCGCTTCGAGTCCGCCCGCCAGGTGCTGGACCGGATCGGCGACATGGAACGGATTCTTGGCCGGGTGGCGCTGCGCTCCGCCCGGCCCCGCGACCTGACGCGGCTGCACATCAGCCTGTCGGCGCTGCCGGAGCTGCACGCCGCCCTGCCCGACGACGCGGTGTTCCAGGGGCTGCACGACCGGCTCAGTGACTTCCCGGATAAAGTAGCGCTGCTGGAACGGGCGGTGATCGAGAACCCGCCCATGCTGATCCGCGACGGCGGCGTGATCGCGCCGGGCTACAGCGAAGAGCTGGATGAGCTGCGTTCGATCAGCGAGAACGCCGGCGCGGTGCTGGTGGACATTGAAACCCGCGAGCGTGAGCGCACCGGCTTTTCCACGCTGCGGGTCAAGTACAACCGGGTGCACGGCTACTATATTGAGCTGTCCCGCCGCGAGGCGGACCAGGCGCCGGTGGATTACCAGCGCCGCCAGACGCTGAAGAACGCCGAGCGCTTTATCACCCCGGAGCTGAAGGAGTTCGAGGACAAGGCGCTGTCCGCGTCCAGCAAGGCGCTGAACCTGGAGAAGCGGCTTTACGAAGCGCTGATCGAGGAGCTGGCCGCCGATCTCGGCCCGCTGCAGGCGAGCGCCGCGGCGGTGGCCGAGCTGGACGTGCTGGCGTGTCTGGCGGAGCGGGCGGAAACCCTGAACTGGGTGCGCCCCAATCTGGTGGACGAGCCGGGCATCGAGATCGTCGACGGCCGCCACCCGGTGGTGGAACAGGTGATGGACGACGCCTTCGTGCCCAACAGCCTGCAGCTGGACGATCAGCGCCGCATGGTGATCATCACCGGCCCGAACATGGGCGGTAAGTCCACCTACATGCGCCAGACGGCGCTGATCGCCCTGCTCGCCCACATCGGCAGCGCGGTGCCCGCCGCCAGCGCCCGCATCGGCAAGATCGATCGCATCTTTAGCCGCATCGGCTCGTCCGACGATTTGGCCGGCGGCCGTTCCACCTTTATGGTGGAGATGTCGGAAACGGCCAACATCCTCAACAACGCCACCCCGGAAAGCCTGGTGTTGATGGATGAGATCGGCCGCGGCACCAGCACCTTCGACGGCCTCAGCCTGGCGTGGGCGGCGGCGGAGCATCTGGCCCGCAA
>Ga0207895_1000169_pt1 | contig 35359 bp, 19 predicted proteins | sample MalvirmetaMSP112_FD_184230 | JGI IMG/M metagenome (GOLD analysis project Ga0207895, IMG submission 184230) | Marine viral communities from the Deep Pacific Ocean - MSP112 (SPAdes) | ecosystem: Environmental > Aquatic > Marine > Oceanic | place: Pacific Ocean | collected 2011-05-24 | reverse complement strand
AATGACCGATTCAATCGATGACATCCAAGAAAATCATCCACTGACCGATGAAGAAATTGAGGAAAACCCGGGGGTTTCCTTAATAGCGCTAGTGATTTGGAAGGCACTTCTTGAGTGGGACTTTGAAAACTTTATCACGCCCCGAAGCGTTCGGAAAAATCTTGGCCTTACGCCCAAAGTGCAGAAAGAAGCTTTTGAGGAACTTTCTGCGGCTGGGCTTTTGGTTCATTACCGCACCCAGGTTTATAAGAACCGGATCGAAAACTGGGTGATGGTTTTCCGTCGTTCCTACAAGCGCCTCTAATATAACGTTTTAACAAGCAGGAGGGCTGAATGCCGCTGATGTCGACCATCATGCTGCTTCAGCCCTCAAATCAATCTTTTGCCGGGAACATCATCAAGGATTAACCTGAAGTTTGGGTGGTAGTCTTCGCTCAGGTCTGTGTCGATGTTTTAACTGCTGGTAATCCATACTCGCACCTAGCCTGTTGGCCTGCACTCAAGCCCCAGCCGTAGGATGAAACTCTGGCCTGAAACCACCTGCAAGAACATTCACAACAGATCGCGGCGTCAAAACATCGACATTCTTCGGAAGCTTCTCAAAATCTGCGGGGCCATACCCGGAAAAGCTCCACTTAAGAACCTTGCCGTCACAGACAGCATAACTGCGACCTTCTGACAAAAACATCGCGCCATGAGGCAACTCAGCCAAAGGACCCTTCCACGTCACTTTTTGATCATCTCCCAGCCGTTCTTTATGCAGAACTTCATCTATCTCAGGCGCACGAATCGCCGAACTGCCGTCCCATTGGTTAGCGATCATCCAAGCGTTTCGGAATTCGTTGTAACGGGCACGTCGGCATTCGGCACAGGGCCTGTGCCCGGCTGCAAAAGCGGTCACTTCATCCAGAAAAAAGAGCTCCGTGTAAGCTTTCGGAGTCATCAGCTCTCTTTTTCTTCCTTTAAACTCTAGCAGGCAGGTAATCCAGGCTTTGGTTTTGAACTGACGCTTCAGCGCCTTGTCCGCATCGTGTAGCACGCCGCGATTACCCATAAAGGTCCCTCTGGAGCTATTCCGTTCAATTGTTCCTTCGGGGGTAACGCGATTCTGTAAAGGCATGAGCACTGCTCCGTGTTGTATTTTTGATATCGGCTACATCAGTAACCCGGATATCGTTTCCAAAGATCCTCGCTATCCATCCGGCTCGTCCAGTGCTGGCAGGTCCACAAGTCGCAAGCCACTTCCTCAATAACACCACGCAATTCCAACGGCTCCAGCCAGCGCTTGGGAATGACGCTGGTCCCCTGCATCACACCGAGTATGTTTCCGGTGATGGCACCGGTGGAATCCGAATCGCCGTCATGATTCACCGCCAGAACAATGGCCTGCTCGAAACTGTCCGCCACCAGGGCGCAATAGGCGGCAATCGCCAAGGCCTCTTCGGCAACCCAACCCTCACCCAGTATTTTGATGGCCTCTTGGTGCGGACGGTCGGACGCGCTCAATGTTACTGCCTTATCCAACGCATTAAGAGTTTCTTCATGACCTGGATAAGTTATCAGCATCGATCTTGCCTTAGCCAGGGCGTCGTTCAGTGTGGCACCACCCGCCAGCGCGAAAACAAGGACCGCCAGCACGCCACCGGTGAGATAACCACTGGGGTGGCCATGGGTAAGGCCTGCACACATTTTGCCGGACTCAAACACCTTGGAGGTTTCAAGCCCCTCTTTGAACGTATACCAGAACAGTCCAACCGGAGCTGCCCGCATCACCCCACCACAGCCCTTGCTGTCATTCCCAGCAGTCCCCGGATCGCCCTCATAATCCCGCAGCGCACTCAGGCATGTCATCCCCGGCGCCCTCAGACTGTGAAGCTCCCGTTGCTGGGAGAGCCATCCATCCAACATCGGTGATATGTGATGGTTCTCATACCCTTGCGTTGCAAGCCATCGAAGATAGGCGCCGGCAACTGTGTGATCGAAACTGGTTATGCCCTTACTGACCCCTCGCATTCTCCCCCTCAACAAGCCCTCGGCGGTGAACAACGTCATCTGGGTGTCGTCGGTAATCTTACCTTTGCCACCGTACGCTTCTGCGTAATCGGTGATGCCGTCCCCTCCGAAGCGATCCAGAATCTGGAATCGGGACATGAACTCCACCGCGCCACCCAGGGCATCTCCTACAGCGCCGCCCAGAAGGCATGCGCTGAAGCGGTCTCTAATGTGGGTCTCCCAGCTGGGAGAAAAATCCGGTTGAACTTGATTCGTCACGACACCTTCCCTGTGAAATGGCTTAGGCCTGACCAAGATGACTCTTTATCCGCATAATAACTTCTTTACGAAACGCCCCATGCCCTTGTGTCGCCCGTGGGTGGGCGATACGAAAACAGGTACTGCCCCCAGCACGGAACTCCCACAGCTTTTTGGGAACGATCGGTGCCGTGTTTTCATAACCGCCAAAGTGATCATTGAAAAGACTGCGGATAACGGGATCGATGCCGTTGTATCCGGCAGCAAAAATAATGAAATCGGGTTTTAGGTGTTTGATCTGTGCCGCCAGCAGCTTATTAGACATCGAAACCACCTCAGTCAGTTCGTTTTCCGGACGGTCTTTCGGAGTTTTCCCGTTGTAATCCCAGGCGAAGAGGTTCGCGTGAATCAGGCCCTTCGGATTAACATTAAGCTCTCGTGCCAATCGAAAAAAGTATTGTTTGAAGCGGCTGCCAGACTTCTTCTCAAGGCTTCCATCTTCTCTGAATACCAGGTGTTTCTGGTACCGGTCGGTAGCTTCTGTGACGATATTTTCAGTGGTTCCAGTCTCATTGGCATTGATTACACGGCGAATCGTGTTTTTACCGTTGTTAGTGTTCCAGCCCGCTGTTTCACGACCAACCAGCATAACCTTCGGACTGCTTTCCCAATATTCTTCAAAAGGAACTGGCAAAAACACACCCGAGTATTTGTCACTAGCCAGGTCAAAAGCCTCTGAGTCCAGGCCAGCGAGTATCCGTTCGTAGTCTTTCGCTAAAGCATCCATTTCATTACTGCCAGTCAGTTGGAAAGGTGTGTGGCTCCATCAGGCAACCATTCGATGGTCATTCCGCCGCCACCAAACCGAACAATGCCCTCTTTTCGAGGGGATTCGTCACACTGGCCCCGGTATGCAATCAAGATATCCAGCAACTCCATTAAGTGAAGCTTGAACCCGGAGTCACTGACCTGATCAAAAATCTCTTCCTCAAGCTTCCAGGAGGCACCGCTCAGTCGGTTTTCATCATCTGCATTGAAGACAACCTCCCCTTTTGAATGCACAATATTCGGGTGCTGTTTGGCCAACATGGAGAGTCGAGTTTGTTCAAACTGATCATCATATTTGGGCATTGATATTCCTTTTCAGATGAGGACGCCAAGATACGCCACCCTATTGCTTGCCCATATGTTAAGCAGTCAAGCCGACAGGTCATGTCGCACCTGTAGAGCAATTTACTTACCGATAAGATGCTGAAATTCCTGATACACCTCTATCTGCGTTGCAACAAACCGTGGTTCTTGCCCTTGTTTACCTCTCTGGCCATACCAATGCTCTACTTTCGACCCATCCGAGGAAATACCCAGGCCAAACTCCCACCGGGAGAGATAAGAGGCTCCGCGGTCAGCCGCATAAAAGTTTCCATTACCGGCTGAACAGTCCAGCGCATACTCCCAGTTATCGGGACGCATGCACACGGTGCCATTAGCAGCAGGCCGAAGCGCGAGCCCGGTTGCATAGCCAATGGCTTTGGCATCCAGCGGTTGATAAGCGGCAAAACGTAAAGTGCCATCTTTACGTCTTTGAAACGCACCGACTAACTCGTCACCCCGCTGAATGGTTACAATATCGCCGCGGAGCAAATCCACCTCTCCGAGCTCCAGCCAAAATTTTTGCCCTTCTATGGTCACCAAGTCCATTGCCGGCTCGTTTGTAATCACTTCCGCGAGGCGTGTCATAGCGGTCGCATAATCGCGACGGGAAACCGTATTGATTTCTGTATAAAGCTGCAGCCAATACAGAAGCTCTTCAAATCCAATCTCAATCTGCCCGGACATTGCAGCTTTGATGGCGGCATGAGGCACTGGGTACCCAATGTTCGGGAGGCCGTAACTACTCATTGTTTCGGCAGACCAGTGCAGCTCACCAAATGCTTCTTTCTTCGAAGCGCCAAAGATTTCATGCAAGTCGAATCCTGACGGCACCCGCAAATGATCTTTTTTATCCCGCCGAGCAGATTCCAACGAATGCTCAAAATTCTTTTTAAGCCAGTCATCCGTCAACTCCATGAATAAGGCAAGGCGTTCGGTACCAACAACACTGGCCAGAAGAAAGTGTTTGCTGCGCTTAATCGTCTGCAGGGTAAAGGTCTTGTTTTGAACACCTACAGAATACGCGGCATGATAAAAAGTAAGATCAAGGCAGCGCTTACCGCCCCCTGCGGGCTTGAGTGAATGAACCTCAATGGGCGAACAATGCCGAACGTTTTCACCAAATTCCGGGCCAAGGATCTCCATGGCGTACCACTTGCGGGGCTCTAAAGTGAATCGACTCATTTATAAATCCAGCTGTGTCCGATGCATTTACAATTTCCCTTACTCGTGCACGTAGGCTGAATTCAGTCATCTGCCTTGTAGTGGCGGCCTTTTATCAGCTCGGCGCTCAGGAGCGTGTTTTCGGGTCCATGGAGGATGGTTATATTTACGTACCCGGCCTTAAGCATTTTCAGTAAGCGTAACTCATGGGCTAAGCACTCCCTACAATGTAATTGAACCATTCCCCGAGCAAAGCCTTCTCCTCGTCCTGAAAGTCCCCAGCCGGAAAATTCAGCTGCGCTTCAAGCAAAGCATTTCTGCCCACCCGGAAATTCACAAACGGAAATCGGTTATTAAGCCTTAGCGACTTCAGCAGTTGATCATTCCCTTTGAGCGCACCGACGAAATTTTCCGACAGCACATCAATTGTGTCGTTTGAAAGCGGACTTACGAGCTGTTCAATATCGCCAGCCATAGTTTCGACACTCAACCAAGTCTGAGGCGCGCGACTTGCCTGTCTCTCGCGCGACAAACCCACTGGTAGTGGCCTCGGGCCAGACACATTTTTGGCATTAATCTCCTCAATAGTTAGGTCTTGGATACCACGGAAAAGTCTGGCCTCCAGCTCATCAGAGAACCTCTTGATGCTCTCAAGTCCCATTCGAATTTCCTCCAACGACAGCCATTGCATCGTGCCTCGCCGAACAAACAGAGGAAAATTGACGCGGGTGCTGAGGTAGAAATGACTGTTCCCCGCTTCTTCGTCGATCGCCACGCGAACTAATGGGTACAATTGGCTCAGCTCATCAATCAATGTTTTCAACTCAGTGGGAGCTATCTTTTCAAAATCCTCGCGATTAGCAATTGGCGACGCAAAACTCGCTATGTAGGCTGTCTCAGGACTCAAAGCCGAAAACCGAGGTGAAAAACCAAGCGTTGCGAATATAGGTTGATGCCGCCTGGATTTCCCTCTCTCAATGCATGGATCAATGATGAACAAAAGCTTTGGTGATGTCTGGCTAGACCGAGCTTCGATGATATTGTCGTTCAGCGGATCACAAGCACTTTCGAGATGCGTTCGTATGGCCTCTGCGATATCGGAAAAAGTATGAGTATCCTGCGGCTGGTAAAAGGAACCTAACGTTTCAGGCCGATCAAATCTCGCTGGATAAGGATCGACTACCTCTTCATCTGAATGATTAATTGGCGTTCTAAAAAACTGCCCCCAATCCTTGCTTGCAGTCGGTCGATATTCAGAATCAAATTTCGTCTGAAGACAGGCATCCATACGTTCTTCCACCTGATGCTTTCGCTCGATGAAAGAAGCCACTTGATCCTCATCCACGGAACCTTCCAGGTAGGGGTAATGTATGGCCAGGTCGCCACGGCCAGATTCCAGCCGTTTGTTGACGCACCCGAACAAACGGTCAATCCGCCCTACCCTCTGTTCGTTATCCCCCGGTGATCCCGCTATTCCATAGTGGTGCACCTGATGACAGTTCATGTGCAGATTCACCCCTTCCTGGAATACCGAGGTAGAAACCAGAACGTTGGGGTAAAAGGGGCTGTTAAAACCAAGTATGAGGCGTTGGCGGGCACTGTTATTTTCACCACTGGCGTACCAGGCAGGACTAGTCAAACCCTTTAAGCTGCGCCATTCCTTACGCCAGTCCCCTACACGATGATCAACAATTTTGTCGCAAAGTGCTTCAAAGGTTTCCAGGGCCGCGGCAAAATAGCGGAGTAACAAAGAAGCTTTGATTTTTTCCTGCCGAACGAACTCATAGAACCCTCGGTACCACTCCTGCACACTGGCAATCCTTCCTTTGCGGCGATACTCCGCAAACCAGCTATACAATTCCACGATGACTGGGCTAGCATGTAAAAAGCCGGCTTGAATATATTTCGCGAAGTTTTCCGCAACGGGCTTACTAGTGTTCGCCCATCCCAGCATTTGCTCCTGAAGCTTGCCAGGAAGTTCATCAAAAACCAGGCTCCAAACCGTGAACAGCTCCTGAGCGTAGGCTGTTTGCGGTGCTTCAGTTTCGCCCACGGCTTCTCGCAAATCGGCAGCACTGTTCCAGCGGGCAAACCGTTCATAACGGGCAGCCACACCGTAGTTGGCCCGCGTACGCTCTGAATCCCCATAAAAGTAGCTGTAGCCGCCTTTGAGGTAATCACTGGACGGCTCAAGAAACAGCGAGAACAAGCTCTCAGGTTTGGTAAAACGCAGCCGCACATTTGCGCAATCAGTCTGGCCACCAGCTGCGCCTTTCTTAACTACAAACAATTGGGCAACGCGTGATGCCAGATAATCCTCTCCGGTGCCCTCAAAATCGTCATCATCCGAATCTACGTCCGCACTTACATCCTGGACGTCATCCGCTTTTACGCTTGCTAAAAACTGTTCAAATTCGTCACGGGAAAAGTTTTTTAATCTTGGCTGCCCGTGAGCGTCAAATGAAGACAATCCCCATCCGGAAAGCAGAATCTCACCTAACATTTGGTCGTAACGCTCATTCAAGCGCTGGGTTAATTCTCTGACCGAAGGAATGCGACGAACAAAAATCAGATGCTTCAGATTGTTAAGTGGCAAACGGTATAGATCCGCCTTTCCTGGAACACACTCATCAATCAACCGACCGTATTTTGGGTGCCCGGGAAATCGATCGAATGCCTGATAGAAACTGTCGGTCAGCCCCATGAGCAGATTGGTATCCGGAGCCGTCGAATAATCGTTTTTACCTTTCTCAGAATCAGGGGTATCCCGTCCCCAATCCTGCCGCGGAGCCTCGTCCGCTAGGAGGTCTCGGCCAACCGACTCAAACCCTTCCAGATAGCCATACATCAGGCTTTTATTTTCATTTTTCTTGTTCAATTCAGCTACCAGACCTTTCTGGTATAGGGCAAAAAAACCTTCTGCTTCGGGTTTTCCTTCAAATGTCGCCGGCATGGGCTTTTCATGTCGGTAGTGCCGTTTACTGAAAAGCTTCCCATCGCCCTCCATAAGCCGCATCCGTCGCAGCCCATAGTTATTGAGAAGATGACTGGCGCGATCAGCTTCGCTTGTCCATCCCTCCCCGGAATCCAGAAAGTAACTGAAGACGCTGTTCACATCAGAAAGGCGGGTATGACTGGGCGTTGCTGTCAACAGCAGAACTCTTTGCGAAAGTGGATCCTGCCTGTCGCCAAAAAACTTCCGAGCTGCAGCAACGCGCTGCGATCCCCCATTTATATTTCTTAGGTAATGCGCCTCATCCACGATAATCAAATCAAAGCCCTCAGGCCCAAGGGCGCTTTTGATACTTTTGTGAATCTCTTCGGCCCGTTCCCCGGCGATTTCGTCGGGCCTGCGGTTGTCAGGCTCCTCGCCCCTCAACAATCCGCTCAACGAGTGAATCGTTGTGAGATAAAAATGGGAAACACCCTGGCTCACCGCGGCGTCTAAATCTGCTAACGACCTACAGATTTCAGTGCTGGGAACCGCACGACCATCAACACTGTTCTTGACGGTGTGGTCTACTACCCGGTAGTGGGAACTCACCAAGGTGTTAAATTCTCGGCGCCAGTGCAGGCATAAATCTCGGTTGGGCGCCATTACCAATATTCGGGCATCGGGTTTCATCTTCCATAGCAGCGCGGCGACCCCCAGCGCCTGGAAGGTCTTGCCCATACCTACTTCATCCGCCAGCAGCGCTACCTTCTGTTCCGCTAACACATTCCATAAGTAGGCGACCCCTTCGGTCTGTTTAGCAGGCATAGATCGGCGGTCGTGCGCACTATAGCGCCAGTCTTTCTGGCCACGATTGAAATTGATCCACTCCGAGACCATTTCGGGACTCAACAGCCCCCAATCAGCTACGCTCATAATGCTTCCCTTCCAGAGCTGCGGCGTAAGTATTCGTCGGCTAACCATGCACGGTATTCATCACTTAGCGATTCCGGCAGCGCCGGTTCCGCAACAATTAAGGCTTCCCATCGTTCTGCAGTTTTCTCAGATCCGGTACCGGGTAACTCTGCTTGCTTTGCGCGGGCCGCACTGCATAGCTGATTTACTTCCTGGGCAAGAAACCAGTTGAACAGGGAAGGTGAAGAACTGCCGTCAATGCGATGCTCAGTTTTCTCTACGAGCTCCTGAAGGCACCCGGGGCGAATGAACGCCCAATAATCCAGTTCTCTCTGATCCTGGCAATTCGAAAACAGCTCTTTATAGTGATGACAAGCAGAGAACAGCCGGAAATAACTAATATCTTCGGATTGGTGCTCATGTTCGGAGACCACAGCGGCATCGTCCGAGCCAAGAACATCCACCAACACCTGCCCGTCATCGTCCTCCTGCACCCGATAAGAAGCGTCATCGGAAGGCGGCTCACCGCCGGATAGCACCAAGGCATCCAACAACCCCCGAAGATCCTCATACTGCTGAGCTCTTCGGAATATTGGACGCTTTTCAATGATCAAGCCTTTTGCAACGAAGCTAAAACCCTTGAATACCTCGTAACTGCGGTTTATCAAGAGGGGTTTAGTGGATGTTACCGGTAGCTCCAGTTCCCCCAGCACAAAAACATCACTCTGAGAATCAAGCACCCATTCCAGCTTCACTGAATGCGAAAGTCCGGGTAGTTTTAGCTCGAAGCCACCATCAGGCTCCGACTTACCAACCCACACTCCCGAAATGTGAAAACGCTCTGTTTGCCAGTCAAAAACAACGCGCAGATCAAAAGGCGGAGGCTCCGGGACTCGAAGACTTTCCTGCTCCATTTGGTCTGGTGTCGCAAATAGAGCTTCAGACAACGGCAACACCTCCCCCACATATTCCGCCAAAGGAGTTTCATCAACGATAAGAAAACCGGCCTCTACGTTATGACTTGACGAGCCGCCGCCTGGAATCAAATTGCTCCCAGGCTGAGTGAAATTCCAGGATCCAATCGCTAATCGATCCGGTGTTTTCCAAAGCTTTGCATGAGTCATAAAGCTTCGGTCATCACGTTTGACCGGGCTCTGGTGCAACGAGAGCAGCCCTCGCCCGTGCAGCTCGGCCAGACCCTGGTTCCATTCAGCTCGCAGATACTGATTCTCTACCCTGTCTGGTACTAGCTGAACCCGAAGATCGGGAGCTTCTACAAAACGCTGCAGGCTCCTCACATAGTTACTAATGTCTCTCGAAAAATAAGGGGACCAAACGGCAAGTTCACCTGGCTTGCTATCAAACAGACGGTCAAGGAAGGGTATCCCAGCCAGACTATGACAGAAGCTCATCCCCGGATCTGCCCCCTGATTCGGGATAGGGAAATCTTCAGGGAATCGTTCTTTAACGTTGGTGAACACTGGCTCAAAGAAACTTCTAACTGATTCCGCCATGCTCCGGCTTGCCACCGGCACAAAGGAGAACACCTCCTGATTGCGGCCCCAGCCATCCACGGTCAGGTTTGCACTCCCGGAACCAAGAACAGAACCTTTGTCGCCCTGAAGATAGATCACCTTTGGGTGGAACAGACTGTGTTCAGAGAAAAAAAGCTCTCCATTTGGAGGCAGTCGTTCAGGGGAGATGCCGTGAACAGGAATGGCCGTTCGCTTGTTCTGATCCGGTTCTATAAAACGCTTGTCACAGAAAACCCGAACATCGATACCCCGCTCACTCAGGACCTGCTGCATCCCCTCATAGTCCATCCTCAGCTTAGGCGGATCCATCCCGAGAATGACTGGCAGCAGGTAGGTTTCTATAAACTCAATATTGATGACAAAGCTGGTGAGCCAAATCCGCTGAATACTGCCCACTTCGTCAATCTGTTTCCTGAAGGCGGAGAGTAGTTTCACTTTTCACCCCCGTAATATCCGCTGACCAGGAAATTAAATTGGTGCAGATAGTAAGAGTTCACCCAGGAACCAAGTGGCCGGTCGCCTCCAGCGGGCAAAGATGTAGTGCGACCATGATTATGAACTTCCCCATTTCGGGTTAACTCAACCCAGCGCAATTGTCCCCGCTGTTTCATTACTGTGGCATGGTAGTGGAGTAACGCCTCAAGCTGCTGTTCCACCGTATCCAAGCGCGCCAGATCACGTATCTTGTCCAAACGGTAACGCCCTGTCCCCTGAAGAACCGTCAGAACTTCAGGGTAGGTAGCGATTGTCTCAGCACAACTTTGCAGCGTAGTATCGGCACGACCGAGCCGCTCCCAGCGATCCCGAATTTCAGCTACCGTCTGAACCTTCTTGTATCGGGCTACCTGAAACAACAAGTCCACTTCAGCAAGCAGTGGTTCAATGAGTTGAATGTTCAGGAGCTTCTGACGTTCAGCCCCACCATCATCAAAGGACCTAACCGCCTCTCGAACAATGGACTGGGGGTCCAATTTTTCGGGCGCAACATCATCAGACCTGAACTGACTAAGCCGCTTCTCCATGACACGAAGCAGCGAGCCAGCTGCCCCCTCATTCAGTCCGGTCACTGATAGCCAGAACTCCCGGGTTTCCGAGCCTACCTTGGCACCAGTGCTGAAAGCTGTGCGGTAAGCGTTCTTTAGATCCGACGAGATCTCCAAGAAATTAATCCTGGGAGGCACTTGGGGCTTAGTTTGCGCTGAGCTAACAAGGTTAACCAGGTGCCTCCTTGCTTCTGCAAAGCAACGGTTGAGTGAATCGCTTGCTGACACCAATTCATCAAACTTTGACCATCGCTCTCTAGCCGTTGGACTAAAATATCGGTAGCTCTGATCGAAGAATCCCATCTCTACAAATGGTGTTTTGTAACGCCCGCTCACCCCCAAGCCCAGCTGGCGAACTAGCAGTTGCCCCGAAGGCTTATCCGTAAAAATCAGCTGTGGGTTTCCGTGGCTCTCCTCGTCTTCCAAAACAGCGCGACCTTTACTACCACCGAGGATACCGAGCGTATCGATACCAGCGTCTTCTGGACGGTAAACCATTGAGTAAGTGAAGATATTCTCAAGGTGTATCAGACAGGCGTGAATAAAAGGCAGGCTTTCCTTCGGCCCAACTTCACTGGCAAGCGCATCGGAAACTTGAACCTCTTCATCGAGCAGCAACGAGCGAACCACACCGTGATGCAGCAAGTTCAGCGTAAAATTGCGGACATCATTTGAGACGGAATTTACGCGGTTTCGGAAAACCTGTTGGCCATAAGCTGACCAGATAACCAGCTGGCCGAGGGGGTCAATAAACGAGTCGCCGGAGAGTGAATCGTCATATTCTGTGATGATCGAATCTAGTCGCACTTTGCTGTTCCAATCGAATATAGCGATAGATAACCACGACCAAACGACAGATAGTGTCTCACCTCATATCTCCCAGACTGGATGGAATCAAATGCACAACTGCTCTAACCACCTCAAAAATAGGACTGCAGAAGGCGCTAGAAAACGGTTCAGAGGTTTGGGCGAACATCGCGAACATATTGCTTTTTGTCTAACGAGAAATGGTCAAGAAAAGACTGAAAAACGCCCTTGCTCAGCGGATCTCGCTGGGGGAGCGTAAAAAAGCGATTTTTGGGCCCTATCCATTTCTCGTGAGAGCCTTTACCCCCGGCTTTGTTGCATTTATAGCCAAAGTGCTTCAGCGCTTTGACTACCTCTTTGCGGCTGGGAATATTGATCGTATTCGGAAGGTTTTCTAGGTGATCCGAAATTGTGCCCTCACCAACAAAAAAGGTTGGGATGTGTAGTAGCCCCCATTTAAACCGGACACCTTGGTAGAAGCAAAGGCCTAGGCATAGACCTAGTGCAAAGGAGTGTCCAAGGTGGAGAGAATCGAAGTCATAACCGGAGTGCAGCGCCGTCGCCGGTATTCCACGCAGGAGAAGGCATTCATGGTTGCGGAGTGTGAGCAGCCAGGCATGTCAGTATCGCTTGTAGCCAGGCGTCATGGTATATCAGCAAGTCTGTTGTTCCGTTGGAAGAAGCTGATGAAAGACGGTGGCATGTCCGCGATTGAATCTGGTGATGAGGTTGTAAGCGCATCCGAGGTGAAAGCCCTGAACAAGAAGGTTCGGGAGCTGGAGCGGATGTTGGGCCGTAAGACGATGGAAGCTGAAATACTCCGGGAAGCCCTGGAGGTGGCTCAGTCAAAAAAGTTGATCTCGCGCATGCCGTTGCTGCCACCGGACGATACCCTCTGAAGCGGGTTGCGGAAGTGCTGAAGGTATCGCGCTCCAATCTGTTGGATCGTCTTCATGGTCGCCAGAAAGGCCGAAGCCCGAGATACAGCAAACAGGACGATGACCGGCATTTAGCGTTTATCCGTGAGCTGTGCGATGCCCGTGCTGCCAATGGCTATCGAAGGATCACAGCTCGACTGAATCGGTTGCTCGCAGCCAACGATGAGCGAGTAAACCACAAGCGCGTGTATCGACTGATGAAGCAGGATGGACTGCTGTTACCTCGTTATACGGGACGGCCTCAGGAGCGCTGTCACAACGGCCAGGTAATCACGTTGAAGCCAGACCTTCGCTGGTGCTCGGATGGCTTTGAGATCCGTTGCTGGAACAAGGAGGTCGTTCGCGTGGCCTTCAGCCTGGACTGCTGTGATCGCGAGCTGATGCGCTATGTAGCGACCACTGGTGGCATCACCGCTGAGATGGTTCAGGACCTACTCCTGGAAAGCCTGGAATACCGGTTCGGCCAGTCAGAGCGAGTGCTTCATCCGCTGGAATGGCTGACTGACAATGGCAGTTGCTACATTGCCAAAGAAACGCGAGCCTTCGCGTCCTCTCTGGGCTTTGTGGTGTGTACCACACCCGTGAGAAGCCCTCAGAGTAACGGCATGGCGGAGGCCTTCGTGAAGACTTTTAAGCGGGACTATGTGTACCTGAACGATCTACCTGATGCCGCCACGGTGATGGCCCGGTTGCCGGAATGGATCGAAGACTATAATCGCAGCCACCCCCACAAGGGGCTAAAAATGAAATCGCCCTGGGAATACCGGGCAGAACTGGCATCAAATGAATGAGGTGGTGTCCGGTTTAGCGGGGGCAACTACAGGATGTCAGTCGATCTCAGATCGTAAGGACGTTGGTTCGATAAGAGACTTTCCAGTGGCGAAATATTTCTTTGGGGCACCGATGACTTGCCTTTGATCATCTGTGAAGCCAAAACCCTCCAGCTTCCCTTTCTTCCTCCAACCCGCCAATTGTTATATCCCACTGGTGAAAGATCCAATACGTGCTCAACAATCTCGCTGGTTGATTCGATCTGTTGGTCATTTAATGACAGATGTTCACGCGCGACATTCTGAAACCACTCCCACGATGCCCAGTTGGCGAGAGCTTCTTCCAGCCAGTCGTCTGTGCCTTGGAGATAGTCATAAACATTACGTTTGTAACTTAGATATCTTGGATTCGATACACTCAATTCCATCCACGTTAAGGCAGCCTCTACGCGAGCATGGAAATACTCATGAGCAAAAACTAAGCCCAATGCAAGCTGACAACAGGTTCCATAACTCAGGTAGGCTGAACGTTTAGCTCTGAATTCATCGAACAAAAGCAATGCTAGGTCGTCGAGTTTCCCCGCATCGAAATAGATCCCCCAGCTGCATTCATCCCAAGCATGAAATGGCTGGTACCAGGCAAACGCTTCAAACCCACTGCGCGCGAGATCTTCCTTGGCCGCACTAATGCGCTCTTCATAGTGTGTATCATCGGGAAAGACATCTGTGAAAAGTTCCCCAGAAACGGAGATCAATTCCAAGTCGATACCTATGCATCTTTCTTTGGGGAGCTCAATGGAAGGTGAGTCAGAACCTCTCTGCCGTGGTTTCGCCAAAGCGCTGGGTAGACGCTTTTGCACAGTCCATCGAATCTCTGGGTATGCCGGTAAATCGTCATGAGGCTCCCAACTTATAAGGCACTGGCGCTGCTGATTCTCATTAGGGCAGATGATCCCTGAATATTGCCCATCTCGCGGTGCTGACCACCCAGAGCTCCCAGCCTGTTTGAGTGCTTCTTTGATTACTCCATCTGGATTGCTCTTGCGTCCCAAAGGAAAACGAACTGCTTTAGGGAGGTGGGGTAACAGGTGCGCGGCGGAAACCTTTGGGCGCTGCTCGGGTTGCGACGGAAAGAAATTCTGATTCGGAAAACGGGCGCGCAGTGCTTCATCCCTTTTTCGTTCTTCCGCCTCTTTTCTCTCGAATTCTGCTATTTGATCCTTATGTTTCTGGTATAACTCAGCTAGTTCCTCCCTTAAGAACCGGTTAAACCGAAACTGCCTAGTCTGAGGCGCATGGATACCAGCGATCACCGCGATTTGGTCAGTATCAGGAAGGGCGCAGGCTGTATGAAAATAGACAGTGGTAGGAACTACCTTTTCATCACCATTCGTAAAACCATTTCGTCGGAATTGCTGATATAAACCAACAAGAAGCTTCGCTTCCAGCTGATCACCGTCACTGATCAGCGACACCAATCTATTTCTCTTCTGATTGAGCCAGACCAAAACCTCTAGCTTTCCCTCCGCCATAAACTCAACCAGATCACAATCGGAGGCCGGCACTTCGACCAGAAAAACATCATCGCTTTCCGACCATACAAACTCCGGTGGCACCCATGATTGAAACCCGACCAAACCGTAATCCACGTTGACGATATCCTTGTTATGTTTCTCAAATGTTTTTTTGTAGAAAGCACAGTTTGGTAGAGAGCTATCCAATGCTTTCCTTCTTTCTGAGCTCTCTTCCGCACTAATTTCGTTCTGGCTTCATTCGGCGCCCACTTTGACGATCTCTCGAGTAGTAATCAGTGCCCGGAGTTGTTTTTGAAGGGTTACCGGAACGTTGCCGCCTCTAATCAGAACACCGGCTTCAATATTCTTATCCATAGCATGACCAGTAAGATTGGCGCTTGAGATAAAACATGCGCGGTAATCAGCAACAGCAACTTTTGCATGAACCTTGGCGCCTTGAAATTCGCCCTTTTTATCTTCCCAAAGATACAAAACCGCTCCAGGCAACTCCTTTTTTAAGGTGCCTATTGCGTCTACCGACACGGCTCCTCCATGCTGTTCAGAAGATTCAAGCAAAACCGACACAGTGACATCTCGTTGAATTGCGGATTCAAGGGCTTTGAAGATTGATGGCAACTTATAGACGACGAAGCTCACGATGAACAGATTGTCCTCTGCAGCATTTATTACCTCCAACAATGCCTGTTCTGTATGCCGCGTAGACACAATCGGTGTTCTTGGGCCAGACCAAATTAATTCAGCTGCGAACGCCTGTTTCGCATCACTGTATGCTGAACTTGCCCCACGAATCATGCCTGCTAGCTCAAGCGGCGACACGGATGTTTGTCTCCATGCAGCAAACAGCGTTTCAAGTAAACGAGTTGCCGATGGAGATTGGAAGGACCGGGACGGAAGAGCACCGTGTTCATTCGAGGGAAGTAACGAAATCTCTCGGGCAATGCTCTCCAGCTTTTTCGGCGATATCGAATTAGACAATTCGAGAACTGCAGACATCAACGCGCTCATGTCACTTATCACCAAAGAAAGCTGCGCGGGAATTCTCCATGGTTGGCACAAGAAGCGTTCTATCAAGATAACGGTTGCCGTGCTCACAAGACGTCTCCGCAACCAGCGAACACGCATGGCAGGCTGCAGCATGAAGGGATTTATCTTTCCCAGGATCGTGCTCCGAGCACAATGGGTCGGAAGAACAGATCTGGGCTCTCTTCAGAGCCTGACGCAACAATCGCCCAAGGTTGTCTGGTTTGCCCAAATCAACCAGGCCGCCAAGAGTTCCATCCGAGTCTGCGGCCGCAGTGTAAACAAGAATACCTGCCTGCGGATCATCGCCCTCAGTATCCGCATAGATACGCTCGCGGATGCTAGCCGCGTTGTAGCCACACTCCAGCGAAAGTTCACGTATTAGCAAATGAGCAAGCGTGTGCAGCATGGCATATCGGACACCTGGAAACCCTTCATCAGGATTCAGTTTTCGAGCATTACGCCACCCTCTGTGTCCCTCACGTAGCTTTGATTCAATTTCCTTTACGCTGCTTTTCTCTTCCCAACGCGAAAGAAATTCCTCATCGAACCTGATGAAGATTCCCTCACCATGAACTTCGCTAGCTGGCACCCAATCTGGGCTACTCCGACTCAAGCTTGCCATTTCGGCCCCATCCTCAGCGCCGCCCTCTTGAGCCTCAATTCGAGTGAAACCAATGAGGGCATTGACTTCCCGGAGTCGCTCCAAAAGAAGGACATTCTTTATTTGCGCTTGAAAACCCTCGGGTGCACTAACACCTCTGCTTAGGAAATGCGGCCAATCAGTCGGCGGATTGGGATTTGTCAGCACCTCCCACTCGGGTTTCTTTATATCGGAGTTTGATATCTCTTCTTGCCCGGTTCCTGAACGAATTGATTCGATGGTTTCCCAGATGGCCTTTGGCTGGTGCTTATCTATCCCGGGTAAGGCCCCGCTCTTCTTCAATGTTTTTACCGTGATTGCAACTTCAGCCTCAGAGTCGAGATCCTCGAAATAGTCCCAGCCGTCCAAGACCAATTGAGCTATAGGATCTTTTGACAAGGGAATAGCGAGGGCTGAAAGCGTAACCGGGAACCAGGCGTTAGTAGCGCCCAGCAAAACAGCTCTAGGTTCCTCATCACAACTATCTTCGAATACATCTAAGTGTGGATGTCTCGCACGGCACGCTGGAAGGTTTTCCTTTCCTGCTTGCCCAAATGCTTGAGCCATATTCCTTGACGCACCACATGCATCACACTTCACCTTTAGGTTCTCAGTTTGTAATGAAGCACCGCTCTCGAAAAAACGGAGTGTCCCTTTGCAGTTAGAGGAACCCATATGCACAAAATAATGCCAAGGGAAGTCGTCTAGATGGCCGTCTTTGCAAGCAATCAAAAAGCGCGCAGGCACTGCATCTGCATCTTTAGCTGGCCGATCACCTTTTGAGCCTTTGCATGCTCGATGAACGAAGCGAGTCTGCTCAGGCCGATAACGGTTTTCTTTAATCTCGAATAAGCCAACGTCGTATTCGGACAACAACCCACACTTCACACATCTGAGCCATCGAGGGAAAGGACTTACAGGCACGCCAATATTAGCCTCTGCAGAATACGCATCAACTTGCTCATTCTTCTGAAAAGGAGGCATTCGAAGCGTTTCCACCTGCGGTCCTAATCTCTTACGGACTGCATCCAAAAGCCGTGATTCCTCAATCGGAGCGCAACGATCTTTTTCCCAATGATTGGTTCCAAGAGTGACCACGGACAAGTTTGGTAGGTCGACCATTGCGCCAGGTCCATAGGTCCACAAAAGTTGACTGGGCCTCACCTCTCCAACTGGCGATTTCTCATTCATAGTGAATTCTCAATCCAGAAAGTCTTGTATGTTTTGTTCAGAGATAATTTTCAGTACGTGCTTTGCCCTTGAGCAAGCCACATAAAAATCAGAGCTCGAAAAGTGGTCAACTGATCCCGGCTCAACTACATCCACAAGTAAGACGATGTCAGCTTCAAGGCCCTTAAATGAACGGATAGTTGAGAAAAGTATTCCTTCGCCCTGGCGCCACTCAGAGGTCTCCATGGTCAATTTCTGCCCCCCCACTTTCGTCAAGCCGTTCAGACAAGAGTGTTTAAATCGATTGGGGGAAAGAATGACAATTTGCGAGGTCTCAATTTTGTCTCGGGTGAGCATTCTCTTGATTAATGAATCTACGACCGATGGAATCTTGTGCTTCTTCTCGGTCAGGAATTCGGTGGAAACGCCGTCGGGCGCTTGGGGATGGGTGGCAATGTCGCGTTGCAGAATTTCTGAACAAGTTTCAGAGATAGACTTGGTGTTTCGGCAGTTCGTTGGAAGTAAGTAAGGCTTTCCCATCGCAGGAATTGAGACATTCCCTTCGTTGTATAAGTTCTGGGCAGGATCATAGAAGACGTATAGAGCCCCATCCTCTCCATCCTCATTCAATATTTCGAGTGGTTCCCACCAATCCGGGTAAAAGTCTTGTGCTTCGTCCACTACGATAGCTTTGTACCGTTCGTCGTTTTGCTCAATGGCATCAAGCATCAGGTACGCTGCTGTCTCCTTCCAAAAGGATTCGCTGTTTCGCTCAGGCGGTGCAAAGCGAATACCCGCTTTACGACACAACTGAGCACAAAGCGAATGGAAGTGGACGACGTCAATTAGGTCGTTGAACTCGGGGGATATTTCCTGCCGCAACCAACTCGCGAGCTCTTTGTTGTAGCATACAAAAAGCGTCTTTAAGCCCCGTTCTGCAAAAGTCTCAGCCTGGCGCTTAGCTAGCATCGTTTTGCCAGAACCTGCTACGCCTTCAATTGCAGCTCTTTTATTCTCACCGAGAAAGGTAAGAAGGGTAGCTTGTGCATCAGTGAGCCTTACTAACTTCTCCTCTTGCTCTTCAATGGTTCGGTAGAGGGCGGGAAGTATGTTGAATGCAGGCAGAATTGCTCGCTCGACCTTCACCAGTTCATCTTTGCTAAATACATGAGAATTAGCGGACCGCGACCAACTTCGAAGTGCCCGGCCGATTTTCTCATCCATGCTCTTTAAATCCAGTGAAGACATGGTGATTGAGGCATCAGCACCAGGTGGTAACTCTCCACTATATATACAGTCAGGAAAGACCACCGCGTATCCGTAAGTAAAAGGCGGGTTATCTCCACCGTACACCTTGTCTGAAACACTATCCTTTATGCGATGCAAATTTTTCCTGGCCTGCTCAAAAGGGTCTTTGATCGGCTTATCGTACTTCGGGAGTTCACGAAACCAGCCTCGCTCATCGGGCTTGTACTTTATCGTCCCGCCTTTTACTTCCAGGACCAATATTCCGTGCTCGGGCCAGATGATTAGAAAATCAGCTTCACCTTCTCTTAGCGTGGCATTGCCGGTTCTATCGTTGCGATCGGGTTTTAACCAGGGATAACTGTGAAGAACAACCACATTGTTGGGTAGTTGATCGACAAGCGCAGCGGCAACATCGCGCTCCGGCTTCAGCTCAATTTCGTCAACTTCAATTTTCGGCACTACTTTCGCCATCGGAATACCCTTTCCCGTTACTGCTCTTTTGCATGGATCGAAATGGAAGCCCAGTCGCTATTTGGCAAATCAAATGAAACATGAGAACCCGAGCACCTCAGCATTACTCGGATAGTCTTGTTCCCATGTTCATCTTGGCGCTCGCTCCAGCGTAACTTGCCTGCGAAAATCCCTTTTGGGAAAGCTCCCTGTTGCTCATTTGGACCGGAGATAACAACGAATGAATCCTTCTGAAGTTCACGCGGATCAATTCGGTTTACGACAAGCGTTTTAGGCTTCCCATCAACTTCAATCGTCACCTGTTCGCCTGCCTGATATTTGCCCTTGGCGATATCAGTTACTGCAGATACCAAATCGATCGGTGATGCCCCCGATGCGATTTTGTGAGTGGAACCCTTCCCAACCCTTTCGCTCGTCTTCTCGTTATCCGAAACGACAGGTCTTGGCCTCCAGGAGGGGCTATCAGCAAGTTTCCTCGTGTTCATTACAAGCCGCACTCCCGGCTCGACTTCACGCATCGACATGGGCACGGTGGTGCTATCCCATGGCTTATGCCCGGGCGCTTTAATGAACGCAACCATGGTGTCCTTATGTGGACCTTTCTTCTCGAAACCTAAAATCCGCCCACCTTTTGCTGCTTCCTTGGCCCATTCATCCATCCGCGCTTTCATTGCCTGACGTGTTAGAGATTCAATCTCCGGACGATCAGTGACGCTCCAAGCGCGTTGAGCAAACACTTCAGTGGCCTCTCTGGCTTCCGAACTATCCGCCCTATCCATTTCCATGGCTCCGACATTTGGGTTGAGCGCATCATTGTCCAATCTCATCAAACTAAGCATGGAACCCGTGAGTCCGCGGTCAATCGCTCGCGGCGAGAAGGGGGTGACCGATTGCGCCTCGACGTGTTTGTAGAACGTCGCATGGTAGTGTTCGAAGGTCTCATAGTGCGAGAGGTCTCTCGGACGCGCCCACGTTAAAACGGTGCAAACTAAGCCAGGAAATTGGCGACCAACCCGACTAGTTGACTGAATGTACTCGGCAGTCCCTTTCGGTTGCCCATTAACCGCCATCAACCCTAGTCGATTGACATCTACACCAACGGAAAGCATGTTCGTGGCCAAGACGACATCAATGGCTCGGGTATCGCCCTCTTGCCAGTCTGTAACGTATCGGCCCTTATCCACATCAAATTTTGCTTTAAAAGGCACTTCAAGTTGGTCAAGGTATTTTGGGATATCTCGGTTTGAAATCCGGGAGGTCAATTCCTTGATATTCTGAACGCTCCTCTGCGCCAAACCAGGCCTATCGACCAAACTCATTTGGACACGGTAAGAACGGGTTTGAACATCGTCCTCTGCCAGACGTTTCATTCCCCCTAATTCCCGTAGGGAATTGAAATAACCCACTGCCGTCAAGTAAGGATCTGCGGCCGTTCCAAAGCGCTCGAAAAGGCTTTGAGATGCCGTTAAAAGCGCTGTGTACACTCGAATCAGCATCGCGGGCCGAGAACTCCCGGGAGAACATATGCCCAAATACCGCCGCCCCGGCCTCTCATCTATTGGGCGCTGAACAGAGAAAAAGTTATCTTCAATATCCAGGCCATTGGGCGGAAAAACGGAAACCTTGCGCATGAAGACGCCATTAACTTGCTCAGCCGCCTTACGAACAGTTGCTGTAGAAGCAACGATCTTTGGCTTTACCGACTTGCCTTCGTAATCCCACGAAGAGAGCTCATCAACGGCTGTTTCGTACAGACCGACCATCGTTCCTAAAGGACCACTTATGAGGTGGAACTCGTCTTGAATGATTAAGTCGGGCGGCCGAATCGGCAGAATCTGCTTCACCTTTGCCGCGGGAAGAGGCTTGGCTGCTCGATGATTTCCTTCACAATCAGCGTCTGGCCATAACAGTCCATGCCGAGGGCATTCTCGAGTGGCTCGCCCAAACAAGGTCCGAACCTGTCCACGCCACGCCATCATGGCAAACTTATCGACGGTGGCGATCATCATGGATGGCGGACGATGATACATCTCCTCGTCGACGACCAGCACCGGGAGCCCAGGGTGCCGCTCTTTTGACGACTTTCCTTTTGAAAAATCGCAGCGACTTTTCTTATCGCCGCAGTAGATGATGGTCCGACCGAGTGACTTATCAACTTCTATGTCACGATCGGGCTCTATTTCACTGCCGCACCAAGGGCAGTTTGTCAGTTGAGCGGGAGATGAGCTGCCAGCATCCCACTTGTCGGGGTCACGAATATTCAATATGGCCTTGTGACTATCTTCCGTTGTTCCAGGTGTTACCTTGTTGCCCACCCAGAGGCCAATGGTAAAAGGCTCCTGACCCAACGATTCATCACCTTTTTGCAACGCCTCACGTCTCAGTGCCTCCATCGCACATATCAGAGTCGTGGCCCGCTGAAACTGCTGCAGTGTGAGTAGTCTCAGCGTATAGCGCATGACCACTGAAAGCCCACGAGTGCTGTCGTAGCCACCAAGGTTCCCTTGTAACCGCCGGATAAACATTGTGAATGCCGCGACGCCCAGATAGGCCTCGGTCTTGCCGCCACCGGTTGGAAACCAAAGTAAGTCCGCGAACGCTTCAATCGGCTGCGTACGGTCTTTGTGGGTTGGATCGGCCAAGGACGGAATGGAGAGCAGAACGAACGCCAACTGGAAGGGGCGCCAAGACTGATTTTTTCTCTTCTTAAAATCTTCTAAAGATTTAGATTCGTTACGGCGCTGGGAAAGTGCATACATGCTGCGGATGCGTTGGTCCGCCATTGCTAGATTAGCGGTTCTGAAAGCACGTAGAGCATCATCATTTTCCGAAAGGACCTTAATGCCCTCTTCCAATCGATCTTGAATGGCCTGGCACTTCTTTAGTGCCTCCTCCGCTTCCTTGTCATGACCGAGGACATCAGCGCCAACACGGGCAGTTTGTTCTTCAATCCAAGCCTGGTAGTCATCAGTCAAAATTGAAAGAGCAGAAACAAGATCTGACCGCTCCATCTTCGCAAGCTCCTCCATATCGAGGAATCCCTGCTCTACCATTTTGCGCATGGCGGGGCGATCAGTCGGATTCGAACCCGGTGTCTCGGTGACAGGCACCTCATATTGAGGCATTACTGTTGTTCTGACCTGGGTAGCGTGCTCTACATTGTTCTCAGCCGTGACCGCATGCACCGCAACCCCATGACCTACCGCAAACTCAACTTTTTTGCGATAAACCATCTCAAGCGATTTGCGTTCGTCGTCATCGGACTCTTCCAGACCCAAGGGCCGGCGACGGAATATTGCCTTTTCACTAGCAGACTCTGGAGCACAGACTTGAATCTCAGGTTGAAACAACCAAGCAGTATCTTTGTTCGATGGTGGTTCTTCTTGAGCATTCACCAAAAAGAGAGTGACCAAACGATCGCCATTGGCATTCTTCGGACGAATAGTCCCCTGAATTAGGACCCCTGGATGCTCACTGTCAGGCGCTTTAGGGGGAACGACACCCTCCTTCATAGGTAGGTCAAAATGCCCGCCACAGGGTATACGCTTCCATACTTTCGCCTTTGTCTCTGTCTCAACAGAGAACAGTTCGTCACCAGCCTCGTTCTTCGTGCCAAGTGGTTTGGCAGATACCTGCTCTAGGCCTTGCCGTTCTTTTAATACGTCTATCTCATCCCGCGTAAGCTTGCGCTTAATTGGTTTCGTATGATCGTGCTCGTACAACCGCTCATATCGTCCCCAAAGAGCCTCAACCTTAATAGCCTCCGCATTGCCACTGACACAAAATGTGATCCCCATGCTGGATGGAATCAGTGACTGGTTACTAGCTGCATCTATTTCGTCACCGCTGTCAGCTTCGGCTTCCACTTTGCCAGTGGTAGTGTTGAACTCGGCGCCAGGTTCGTGGCGCATATTGTAGGTAGCGTCTTGTTCTGATGAATCATCGGAATCTTCCGGCTCATCAGACCCATCGCTGCGCGTTGCTGGCTCTGGCGCCAAACTTCCCTCTTCTTTTCCACGCTCAGGCGGCGCCAACTTACCCACGAGGTACCGATCTCGAACGCTCATGTCGACGATCTCCTCACTTGGGCCGTTGGCTGGCCCCAAAAGATCGTCGGTTACCGCTAATTGCAGTAATTCCCGAATGTAAGCATGGTCATCAATGAACGCCACTTCACTAATGGCGATGCTCAGTAATCTTGGTAAGCTCTCGACGAATTCGGTCCATTGCAGCCTTCCGATACAACCGGCTAGATGCTTTAACAATCCGCTCCCCACGGCGGAAACTGGAGGATCTATCCTTTGGTATTTATCGAAAAAAATAAGGGTGTTTTCAATGTCGGTCCGGAGTCTCAGGACCCTTCCGGTCCCGACTATCTCCTGAGCCGGATTCAGCACCAATATCCAGTCACCTTCTTTGACGGCCTGATAGGTTTTATTGTGCCCCCTTAATACCAATACATAACTATCCAATGAGAGGTTTTTCGCCCTCCTCGTGTCCATCGCGATCCATGCATTCGCTAGGTTGTTAGCTTCACATGACATTAAAAATAACCTTTGGCGTGAATTACTTAAACTGTTTTATTGTCGATTACCCAAAGAAATCAAATTGCGACTCTCCATAACCAGCCTCATCTGTTGGGTAGCTAATTGGAGCACCCTTTTCGTTACCAAAACGGTAAGCCTTTTGATTATTTGAATTACAAATCTCAAAATTACGATCAATCAATAATCCTAAAAGGCGCTGTCTTGCAGACTCACAGATTGTATAACGTATATTTTGGTCGCCAGGAAGATAATCCACCTCATAAAAATCGTGATTTAGGAAAATTTCCTCCCAACCATAAGAAACAGCAACCTCAGCATCAATCTCAATCTGAAGCCGCCTCAACTCGACAATCTCTTTGTAATCTTCATGAGGATCGTTAAATTCGTTATACAAAGAGGTAAGACCAACACTCCGTTTATTCATAATTTCTTGGCGCAACTTATGACAACGATCACCTAAAATAAAAAGACGATTACTTTGCATGCACTCAGGAAATGGGTAAGTTTCAAAAATTGCGGACGAGTATCTAAGTCGGTTTTCGTGCCGACTCGAAACGTCAGCATGGCGGGCCCATATTTCATGAAACGAGCTTTGAAGTATTGCTAGCAATGCACTCGACCCTGAAGATATCACTGTAAGCGCCTGATCATAAATCATATCAGTTGGCAAGAATTCAAAAGCCCAAGTGTTCGAAGTTTTCGCTTTAACGATGACCCGGTCGAAATTATATTCTTCCCAATTCTTTGGGTGTCTAATGAACCGTTCACCCATACCCACAGAATGATACAGACCCGGCCTATTTTCGGCATATAACCACCAGTTTTCTCTGTGACTCTTCCTCGTTGCCTTTTTACGCTCAGGCTTTACAAATTTTTCAACATGCTGAAAGCACAATGGATACTCCCGCGCTACTCGTTGATCATAATCCCAAAAGTTAATTGCAAACCTTTTTGGATGTGCGCAAACATTGGAATTAAGTTCAGATCCATTTATGTAGGGGAGAATAACACGTCTATATTTCTCATCCTCTGCAATTAACCTCTCTGCAAACTCTTTCTGGACAACGAATCCGTCACCTCTCAAATATGATCCAACAAAGCAGATTCCTTTATTACTTTCTAATTTTCCGATTTTTCTAACCGCTTCAGATTTGAAAGAGGTTCCAATCTTTTTGACAGAACGACCTGCCAAATAAGATTTACCCTTCCATCCTCCTTTGTAAAAAACGAACGGGCTAACAAATATAGATGCAGCCCCCGGCCATTCCATGTTTGGCTCCGCCCATTTAATTTCTGAGTTCAATGCTGCATTTATTTCGAATGCAACCTTTCTTGTGTCTGCCTCAGATACTGTTTTTGTCGCGACAAACCCGCCTAAACAGTTTTTCGCCAACAGATAAATCGCGCGAGCAATAAAAAAAGCACATAAGTCCGAGCGCCCTGCCTTCCCTTCAGCTATAATCTCGGAAATAACTCTCCGATATGAATCGCCAAATGCACCTGAAATATCGTGCCCCCGTTTAAAAGGTGGATTACTGATAATCGCATCGAACCCATTTTTTGCGCCCAAAAATACTTCGGGAAACTCCAAGCACCAATGAAATGGTTTTCTGGACAGTGCTCCTTGGGGTAAATCAATCGTCAATCCTTTTTCATTTCTGTTTTGAAGTCTCTTTAGGCATTCAAGATCACCCTCCAATACCTGTCCGACCTCAATCGACAGTAAACCTAGATCAGACAATTTCCCCCCTGAACGAAGGGTTTCACCTATCAGGGCATCAGCTACCAAATCAGGTAATTTCAAATTTGCCCGAGCTTTCTGATCCAGGTGCGCCATAGTGTCTACGTCATGAATATCGATAATAGGCCGTGCACGTAATTCTGATCTCAGTGAAACGGCCTCCTCCACTGCCTCGTCAATTTTCTGGGCGAAAAGTTTCTTTTCGCTACCTTCACCTGCGTGCAGGTTGAAATAGCGCAACTGATCAAGGTCCGTAATACCAAGCAAACTGTCGCCATGGCGAAGATTATGGTCCAGAAACCCAAAGGGGCGTCCTTTTGCAAGCGTTATAAGCCAGATAGAGAGCTTGGCCAATTCCACCGCCATTGGATTAACGTCAACTCCATATAGGCAACGCTCGCTGATCAAACGTCGAGCTATGATCAAGCGCTCTTCAGGATCGTTCGAAATTAGTTGTTGACCAATGATGTCTCTGACAACGATTCCATCACTCGTCACCCACTTACCCTGAGACTCGGATTGAAACCAAGCCTCAATTAAACGCTCCGAAAGCCATCGGCATGCCTGGACCAGGAACGCTCCTGAGCCCATAGCGAGATCACAGACTTTCAGATCCAAAATTTCTGAGGGTGATTTCAACTGCCAATCTGTTCGGTCGATCCCGTCAGAGGGCCCAACGTAGACAACAGGTTCAAGGGTCTCCTTGACGATGGACTCAGTCAGCGATTTGGGTGTGTAATGCGTCCCGGTCTCCCGGCGATCTGAGCCCGTTGCGACCATGAAGGATCCCTTAAGATAGATTAACGGATACCCCCAAGGATCTATGCGCAAAAAATGGTATAAGGGTGCAAGACGATCACGAAGTGATGAATCACCTTGGCACACCACAAGCAGTTTTTCTTTTTGCGTGTCGCTGACCGGCTTGTTGAGATCATTGTCGATGCGTGATTTGGAGCTTCCTGTGCGTTCCTCGAATAATGTTTTAACCGCACTGTCGCCACTCAGTCGTGCGGCTTCCAGTTCACCATAAGTGATCCAAGGCTTTTTGGAACTCTTCGTTGCACTGACTTCTAAAGTTATGTCAGGAGCTCTGATGACCGTACGCTCCAGAAGGCCCTCGTAGACGTAACCAATCTGCTCCACATCCAAGGCGCGGTAGGATAATGTTCGCCCCTGATAGAGCTGGATGGCATCCAGCAGAAGAAGAACCGTGCGATTATCAATGGGCAATGGTCTTGCTGGGTCTTGACGCCAGTTCGAACCTTTCGGTCGTCCTTCGAGAAATGGAAAACGATCAGGATCGAACAGCGAACCGCCTAGCGCAGGCATTCGCATGGATTCATGCTCCACCCCACCATAAACCGCACGGAAAATGGCAAGCAAGCGAGCCCACGCATCTCGGCGATGAGAGAGGATCTCTTCTGAGTGGAGGCCTGCTTGCTCGCGCAGTTGCATCCGCAGACTGGAGACAGCGTAGTAGGCTTCGTAGCGCTCATCTCCCAGCAACAACAACCCACGCTCTTCGGCACTTAGCAAGAACACCAAGCGCATCATGACCGTCAGGCCGGCCTCGTAGAGCTCATTGGGCTCAATGCCTTTCAGTAACTCACGGTCTTTATCCTGGTCAGCCTTGTCTAGTGCCTGAATCAATACTTCGACTGCACGACTAACCTGCCCTCCCAAGGCATCCGTCACTTCGTCTTGATGTTTGACAGATTCATCCAAGAGCGCGGGAAGTTGTTGGCTTGGATCCAAGAAGAACCGGCGAATTCCCAGCAAATTCACAAACGCTTGCAGGGTGACCGGTTCCTGGCTCCAAAGTCGAGCATACCAACTTGCATAACTGGTCACCCCACCTTCAGGCGCATCAATGAGCATCCAGCGCTCGCCGTTGGTTAGCAGCCCCAAGCGGGTCTTCTTAGCTCGGCACAGCTGGACCATTCTTTCGACTGGACTCGCAGCCAAGGCATCTGTCTTATTGACCGCCTCAATGTCCACTCCGGCAGGCAATGTTTGAATAAGCAAGCTAGGCGATTGATCATCACTTGCAAAGACTGCGTAGTCAGGGTTGATAGTGACGCCATACTCAGGCATCTCTAAAGCAAACTCTTCAACACCTGCGACAGCTTTAAGAACGTCCTCATCACCATCTTCATCAAGTTCGAGTGTCTCTTTGAGCACCAAATCGATCCAAGCTTTGTGAAAAGCTTCGAAATCCGGATCCGCGTTGTCTTGTGCTTCTCGCCATTCTTCATAGGCTTGCCGTACATGTCTTTTCTTGAGCGCATCAAGCCCTTCCAATCCTTGAGGAAAGTGGGCTTCTAGAACAGGCTCGGCGAGAAACGGACCAGAGACTTCCAAAAGGGATAGCCACTCACTGTGCGAACTCTTCTCGAACATATTGATTACTCCGACTGCTCAGCAAGCGATTGGGGAACGATAACAATCATTGCAACGGGGAAAGCATGTTCGCTGGGCTCATTGAACCTCGTTTCTATGGCCTGTATTTCGTTTTGCTTCTCCTCTGGTATTCGAGCCAACCTCGCCTCCAATGCCTGGGTATCACGTTTGAGCTGAGTGCGCTCCATTTCATTGAGGTCGTCAAAACTAAAACCGAGCTGCTCAGGTTGCTTTTCTGCAGCTAACTCTAGACGAATCGTCTTCTCAAGTTCGTCAAGAACGTCGCTGATGTCTTTGGTCTCTTTTTCTTGCTGTATCCGCAAAGTGTTTGCAAGCGTCTTCAAGCGTTCGTTCGCGCGGCTTGATACTGCCGCTTTGATGGCTTCGACATGCCGATCAAACCGTGTGGCAAGAGCCAGCTTGGTGTGTTCTTTGATGGAGCATGGCTCAGCCTCCTCCATCAAACGTCGAACTTCCCCCACTTTTGTTTCTCTTCGGAAAGACGTATCACTGACGTATCCACCCGCTTCAATCAACTCTTCGTGAAGTCGATGATGATTACCGCCTGTAATTACCAGGCGCGACACTACAATCATGACCGGGTTCGACAGCTGGCTATCTGGCAATGACTTGACCGCCACTCGGTGCAATTTTTTAACATCTTCTTGCGCCCATACTTCCGCACGCAAAAGACGTAGGCACATTTGCACGAGGCGATGGTTCATATGAACCAATACAACATCATCTCTGCCTTTAGCGACTTCATGATTGAAGGTTATAGGGCGAATTTGGCGAGTGTGCGGATGCTCCAGCCCTTCTGCACATCGGGCCCAAGAACCAGCCAGGGGAGGCATCTCGTATACAGTTCCCGGAGGCGCATCGGGGAAATCGACAGGCTTTAAGGAGGGCTTATCGGCAAGCTGCAGAGCTGTGTCCACAGCCGCCTTGATCCGGTCAGGGGTAAGGTGAAAATCTTCCTGAGTCTCAACAAGGCGTTTGTGTAGCCTTTCAATCCGATCCCGCAGGCGAACATCTGCTCGCATATAGCGCTTGGCTGAAGCCATCTTCCGCTCTGCGAATTCTGACTCCAGTTCTTTCCTGGATCCTTCAAGCACCTGAGAGATCTGAGGTTCAATGAGGGCATTCACACTCCCCAAATCTTGGCGCATTGATTCAATCTTGCGAAGTGCTCGCAGAATGTCGTCAGCGTGCCCGCCTATGGACGCATCTTTCGAGGTATCTGCGTCGACTGGATGCCATATCAGGACTTCTTTTGCCTTCTGGCCATGACGGTCTATCCGACCGTTTCGTTGCTCCATGACGTTGGGGTTGTATGGAATCTCCAGGTGGATGAGGTAATTACAGTAATTCTGGAGATCAATGCCCTCTGACGCTGCATCCGTAGCTAGCAAAATTCGGACATCGGAATATTCAGGATTTGTCTGGAATGCCGCCTTAATTCGCTCCCGATCCTCATGATCCACGCCGCCGTGCAATATTTCCAGACGCTCACCACCAAAATCGTGGCTTGCCAATATCCTGTGGAGCCAATCCAGAGTTGCTCGGTATTCCGTGAACAGAATGACTCGTTTTTCATTCCAACTTCCATTGTCTTTAAGGTTTGATTCAAGCCAGTCCAGTACGGCGCGTGCCTTACTATCCGCCTGATGCATGGCACTGTGTGCCCACTCTCGCATCGGCGCCAATAACTCACGTTGCTCGTCAGTTAACGGAGATACTCGGCGACTTGCTTCTTCCACAGCTTCGGTCTGTGCTGTTTCGAAACTGCTGTCGTCTCGATAGTCCTCTTCGGTCTTAGCGATCAGCTTGCGGAGGATTCGCTCATCAATGCTGGTTTTTCTTTTGCGATAACCGGAGTGAACGCTTTCGACATGCTTTTCAAGGGTCGATGCAAATGCCGCAGGCGATGAAAACAACCGCTTCTTCAAAAGATTATTGATGAACTTCGTGCCTAAATCAGCTTGTCCGTCCTCAGCAGATTTGGCTCGAGACTCGCAGTAGGCTTGGAGTAATCTGTGTATTTCTCGCTCTTTGCTTGAGTAGTCCACTTTTAGAGCTTTGAGTTTGCGCTCCGGATACAGACGGTTGCCTTCTTTGTCTACCAAATCAGTCTTCAATCGTCTGATCATGACTTGTGAGAGTTGTGCCTCATCCGGGAGCACATTTCTTGCAAAGCGCTGGTCGTCCAACAATTCCAGGAGCGAGGTAAACGACTCCGTGTAGCCATTGTGAGGGGTTGCGGTCAGGAACAGTCGATGCTGAAAGTGTGGGGATAGCGTTCTAATCAGTTTTGTCCGCTGACTTTCAATCGCATATTTGCCTGCTCCAGATGGAGCAATATTGTGAGCTTCGTCCACCACGAGCATATCGAATTTGCGGGGAAAGCTGGGATAGACCGGCAGCACATCTCTGAGGAGCCGCATTGCCTCCCCACTCTTCATCCAATCCATGGAAGCTATGAGACGGGGAAAAGAAGTCCAGGGGTTGGCATGGATACCTCGCTCTCTGCGAAGCTTTTTGACGTAATCGGTATCGACAATTTTGAATTCCAGCCCGAATTTTTCGAGCATTTCGATTCGCCATTTTTCTTGCAGGGAGGCCGGACACACTACAAGAACGCTTCGTGCTCTATGCCGCAGCAATAATTCTTGAATCACCAAGCCGGCTTCTACGGTTTTACCAAGGCCTACATCGTCCGCGATAAGCAGGTTCGCCCGAGCCAAATCAATGGCTCTCACCAACGGGTCGAGCTGAAAGTCTTCGATCGACACACCACTCCGAAAAGGCGCCTGTAAAAACCCTCTATCTGCATTCGTGGCAGCACCCCAGCGGACGGCATCAAGAAAAGCTTCTAAACGCTGGGCGTCATCAAATCCAGAAAGGGAAGGCAGGCCTTTATTTTCTATGACGTGGGCGCCTGGCTCGATTTCCCAGATAACCTCAAGTTCTTCGCCGAGGCCATCCTCGTCAATTGAAGAAAGCGTCACGGCATGTTGATTGGAAGTGCCATTGAATTGGGAGTTTGAGCGATCGACCTCTGCAACTATCCATTGTCTTCGCCGGACCTCCACCAATTGCCCGGGCTCTGGCGGTGCCGAGTATGTCCCCAACTCTTCTCGCTTCGTGCTTTCCGTCACTTGCTTCCCCTCACACTGATAAAACTGCGTACTACTTCAATGATTCCTTGAGCTGCGACAGCTATGTTGCTGTGATTTTAATTTAGGACGATATCTCCCCTGTTCTGACGATATTTTTTTAGCTAGGAAAGCTTGCCTGGCCTCATCACATCACGACGCTTGAGACTTAAAATCCTGGCTCTGTAGGTGCTCTTTAATACTTTTAGCAATTGCCTGCCCCAAACCAACCGGGACGGCGTTTCCTATCATGCGCCCTAACGTTCTGAACTCTATCCTTGAGCCTTTCTCGAGAAACTTGTAGTTCTTAGGGAAGCCTTGAATAACGGCTGCCTCCCTCAGCGAGATAGCACGATCCTGCTCAGGGTGACCAAAGCGACCATTACCAAAACCGTAGCATTGTGTAGTCATGGTGGGCGCAGGTTTGTCCCATTCCATTCTGCCGTAAACGCTGGGATAAGTTTTTCCTGTGCCTTCCCTGTGGCATTTTGCAACTAACTCTTGCGGCCAATCTCTCCAGGAACCGCCGGGCTTCGATGCTTTGATTCTTCTCATATTCAGCTCGCTGAGAGTGGCAGCAACATGCAGTCCATCACTGTTCGAGCTCCCGCCCGCAGGAATTGGTTCAAGTCGACCAATTGCTTGCCGAACCGTTTTCGGCTTTGCGTGGGTCCTGTCAATCATTTTGATTGGGCCGTGACGGGATGCGAGTAAGACCATTCGCTTTCTTGTCTGGGGTACTCCGAAATGACTGCTGTCGACGACGCTGTACCAGACGTGGTAGCCAAATTTCTCAAGCTCAGCGACGAAATCGTGGAAAACTTCATGCTTTTGGACGCTTGGAACATTTTCCATTGTAATCACGTTTGGCCGCGTGCCCTCGGCGAGCCTGGCAAACTCGTAGAGTAATCCCCACCGTTCATTTCGGTTCAAATCATATCGCTGCGAATAGGTGGAAAAAGGCTGGCAAGGCGCACATCCGGCCAAAACCTTTACCTTCGCGTCGCCAAAAAATTTATCGAGATCATCGGGGCCTACTTGAGATACATCACGCTCAACAAAAATAGTGTTGTTGTTCTGTTCGTACGGATAGCGGCACGCTGCATCCAAATCTATTCCGGCAGCTACAGGCAGGCCCTCTTTCACAAACCCATGGGTTAATCCTCCTACGCCGCAGAATAAATCAATACACGAAACCGACATCAGTCAAAAATCTCCACATAAGGCAATTAAAGAAAAAGCTGGTTTTAGGTGAGCAGGACCGAACTCCAGATAGTCAACGACCGCACATTGTAATTGGGCATACCAGAAATTTCCCAATTTTTCGAAAGGTTAGGCTCGAAAATGATGGGCCTTGAAATCCCGGGTTTGGATGGATTTCTCCAAGCGCCCACTTTATCACCTACTAAATCACCTACTAACCTCTTACTCCTTGAGCCAAACTGTCCTGCGCATCTGCAAACGTGGTCGTTCCAACACGCCCAAAACTCAGACCATAGGCTACTGACAGCCTGTCCCAATCCTGCCGCGACAGGCCGGGTGCTGTAATACTGGATGGCAGAATTAGAGGCTTTGGGTTCAGACGCAGATAGCCAAGGCTTGGATGATGGCGAACACCCTCTTTAATCCGCTCATAGTACTTGTTGCGCGACCCGCCACCCGTAAGTAGGAATGGCGTGTCTTTCAAAGCATCCACATGCCAGCCACCGGAGTGCCTGCCTTTCTCCAAGGTCTCTTCCTGAATCTGGGCCCGAAGACGCCGATCGAATTCCGCGTCCGGGTTGTGAAGCCCAAGCGGGCCTTTGGGAGAAGACTGCACCGTAACACCGATGAAATATTTACTGAATTTATCCGGTACGGGGCGATTTGCGTCGATCTGAAGCAGCTCTAATTCCACCGCTTCCGATAGTTTTTCGGGACAGTGAGCAATCTTGGAGAACACTTCCTGCCACCACCTTAGCCTGTGGATGTGGAGGCTTGTTACACCCAGAGGCTCCACGGATTTTTCGTAAAACACGAACTCTTCGCTGTGCTTGTCGTGACGAACTTTAAACATTGCACAATCAACCGTACCCGCACCAACATCCGCCAGCACAAACAGATTTTGGGCGTTAGGGTCAAACGCATCGGACTTTACGTACCCATATATTTGTGCGGCAATTTCCGGGATGGTACCCACCTCGACGTCTTCTGAGGGCCTGGGGTCCATGATTCCGGCTAAAAGCTTCTCAGCTCGCTCAAGGGCATTGGCAACGAGGCTATCAGTGATTGAAGCATTAGCCGATGCGGCAATCCAGCCGGCCCAACCCAGTAATTGCATAGTTTCTGATAAGCGACCGGTTTCAGCTGCTGGAACACCCAGGTTCATAGACCACAACAAATTGGAACCGCTATAGGTCGCGCCATGAGCCCCAGCAAACCAGCCGCTCACTTGCCTCAGCGCAAGCGCAATGAATGCGGCAACCCGTTTCCTGACCTGGTCGTTAGTAGGATCTGCCATGAGATCCAGCTTGATGTTCTGATAATCCGGCTGTGAAATGCCACTCAGCCTGTAGACCCCTTCAGACTGATAGAGGCGTGTGGGCAGAAGGTACTGGTCAATCCCTATTCCATCGCGGAACGGGACCGCATAGTGAACACGTCTGTTGCGATCACCTATGACTGCCTTGATCGACGAGGTGCCGAGGTCCAGACCAAGGAATAACTCCTCCTCTGGGGCGGACGGGGCTGCGGCACCAAGCAGGCCGTCAAGGCTGCCGTCGCCCTCAACTAGGAGGCTGTGACTTAGGGAGCCACCTTTCGAGACGAAGGCAGGTGCCGCATCCGGAGTTATGTCGACTTCGTAGGTTGCCGGTTTCGCGGGTTGTGGGGGATTCTGAGATGCTGCAGCTTCCGACCTGTCGTCGTAAACCCGCTGTCTGCGAACCACAGGCTTGGTCTCTTTCTTCCAATCATTTTTTACTTCAACCGGCCGCCTATGCTTGCGCGACTTGGCAGGACGCCTTTTCTTGTTTTTTTTCTTCGACTTGGCTGGCAACTTTTGCCCGGCTTTCTCGAACGCCTTTGCCATTGCGTCTTTCATGCTCATAACACTTCCTTATGCGGATACTTTGATCACTCCGGCGGCAATTGATTTTTTATCTACCTTTAGCTTTTCACGAAGCTGTATCTCTTTAATGCGATCAGTCAGGCGGACTCTCAGTTTCGATTTCTTGCCTTCTTCGGCCCGAATCATTTTGATTTTTTTCGCCTCTCCACTCTGGCGGTATCCGTCTATTCGCTCCTGAATTCTTACTGTTTTGGTTTTGAGCTCCTTTTCCAGGCTAGCGACCATCATTCGAACTCTGTCTGTATTGGCACGAATCATCGCTTGCCGGAACTGCTCGTAGGCTTCATCAAGACCAATTCGGGCAATATCAAAGAGGTCAGCTACTTCTTCTGTATCCAACTCTTTCTTCGCCGAATGCCAATCTGCACCCTTCAGTGCCGAGGTGTTTACCAAAAGCTCTGCCATTTCCTCACTCAAATCCCTGCCATCCAATCCTTTGACGACGTAGGCCAGTTTCTCCGTATCGATCGCGCCACCCACCGACCAACGGGCAACTGCATAAACATAACTCCCGGGCTTGATATCATGTACTGACAGAGCCGGAACTAAAATGGCATGTACGGGATAGTCAGACGCTGAGTCTCCATCGTTCTTAAGGGTCTCGGTAACGAAACGAATCAATGGGTGATCTTGTGTGACACGCTCAAAGGCGTTCAATGGCCGAGTCTGTTGGTTATCAAAGAACAACTCCGGCGGGGCGTGCTCCAGGAGCCGCGTCTGCCCATGGAGGTGGTGGTTCTTGAGAAAAAGACCAAACTCTGCACGAGCCTGGGTTGAAAGTTCACACCTGTGCCAGTCTGGATTGGTTTCCGACTGA
>Ga0207895_1000159_pt1 | contig 37115 bp, 29 predicted proteins | sample MalvirmetaMSP112_FD_184230 | JGI IMG/M metagenome (GOLD analysis project Ga0207895, IMG submission 184230) | Marine viral communities from the Deep Pacific Ocean - MSP112 (SPAdes) | ecosystem: Environmental > Aquatic > Marine > Oceanic | place: Pacific Ocean | collected 2011-05-24 | reverse complement strand
ACGCCGGGAAGGGGGCGTAACCCTGGCGGGCTTTATGCTGGCGCGGGTGGAAGCGTGTATGCGTGAGCCCCTGATCATGCCGGAACAGGCCACCGTACGGGATGCCGTGACCGCGCTGAAACAGCACGGCGTGGACAGCGTGCTGATTCAGCATCAACAGCATTACGCCATTGTCACCAAGACCGATCTGCTGACCGCGCTGGTGATGAGCAATCAATCGCCGGATACCCGTTTGGCTGAGGTGGCGGAAACGGAGCTGGTTACCGCCCGTCCGGGCGATTACCTGTTCGCGGCCTTGACCCGGATGACCCGGCACAAGGTGGCGCGGGTGGTGGTCATGGAAAAGGGCGTTGCTGTGGGGGTGGTGGAGCTCACCGATGTGCTCAGCTTCTTTTCCAGTCGTTCCTATGTGGTGGGGCTGGAAATTGAGAAAGCGGATACGCTGGAGGCGCTGCAGCTGGCCAGCGCCCGTTTGCCTGATCTGGTAGAGACCCTGATGGCTCAGGGGGTGAAGATGCGGTTCGCCATGGATTTGCTGGCCGCGCTCAATGGTCGCCTGATGAGTAAAGCCTTCGAAATGGTGGTGCCTGGCGATCAACAAAGAGCCTGCCTGATGGTGATGGGCAGCGAAGGGCGAGGTGAGCAGATACTGAAAACGGACCAGGATAACGGCCTGATTCTGGGCGAGCACCAGCAGTGGTCAGGCTGTGATCAGGATATGCAGCGCTTTACCCGGACCCTGCTGTCGTTGGGTTATCCCCCTTGCCCGGGGAGCGTAATGGTCTCCAATCCGCAGTGGACCGGCCCGGTGTCGCGTTGGCAGCAGCGCGTGCAGGACTGGGCCGGGGATCCGGGCGGAAAAGGCCTGTTGAATCTGACAATCCTCACCGATGCACACGCAGTGGCCGGTGATCCCGGGCTGCTGGAAACCGTGCGCGATACCCTGTTTTCCCGATGCAGTGATGATCAGTTGCTGATGGCCCACTTTGCCCGCCCGGTCCTGCAGTTTGCCACGCCGCTGAATTTGTTCGGTTCGCTGAAGAAGCCCCTGCATGGTATCGATATCAAGAAAGGCGCCCTGTTCCCGCTGGTGCATGGCGTGCGGGCCATGGCGTTGCAGTGCCGGATTCGGGAAACCTCGACCCTGGCGCGGCTGGATAAACTGGTGGCCGCCGGTGCCATGGAGCCCGGCTTTGCTGAAGACCTGGGTGAGGCCATGGAATTGTTCAGTGAGCTGCGGCTGTCCCGGCAGCTGGCCAAATTGCAGGGTGAAGACGAAACAGTGGAGGACAATCATATCGTGGTGCAGCAGCTATCTTCGCTGGAAAGGGATGTGTTGCGGGATGCGTTGCATCTGGTCAGCGAGTTCAAGCAACGTTTGTCGCGCCGTTTCCATCTGGAATATTGAACATGAACCGTGACTGGCGCTGGAAAAGCATGTTGCCGCAGTGGCCCGGTTCCAAATGGCGCCGGTTCCGTGACCGGTGCCGCCATGGGCAGGGCCCCTATGCGCACCTCTTTGCTCCCTATGATGGGGATCAGGTCGTTGCCATTGATTGTGAAACCACGGGCCTGGACAGTCGCACCGCAGAACTGGTGTCCATTGCGGCGGTAGTTATAAAAGATGGGCGGGTACTGAGTAGCCAGGGTCTGGATGTGAAGCTGATGCCACCGGACAGCCTCAAGGAGGACACGATTCGCATTCACCGGTTGCGGCCGGTGGATCTGGAAGGCGGTGAAAGTGTGCGCGACGCGCTGGATGCTTTGCTGGCACTGGTGGGTAACCGCCCGTTGGTGGGCTGGTGTGTGGCTTTTGATGTGGCCATGATCAATCGGTATTTGCGCCCGCTAATGGGGTTTGATTTACCCAATGACATCATCGAGTTATCTGCGCTGTATCAAAAGAAAATGCGCTACTGGCAGCCGGACGTGACTCCCGACCTGCGCTTTGATGCCATGGCCAGCGCCTTGCAGGTGCCGGTGATGGAACGGCACACCGCCCGGGGAGATGCGGTGACCAGTGCGCTGATGTACCTGCAACTACAGAAATCGATATTAAGGAGCCTCTGAAAAACTCCTTGCGTGCTCAGTCTTTCAGGCTGGTTCGCAATCTAGGCGCGCTTTTGAAGGTGTATGTCCATCCATCAAAAAAGCGCAACAACGAGTGCGGGCCAGCCTGAAAGACCCGAAGGGCGTGGCCTGAAGCGCCCATCTGCTGCGCCTTGCCTCTAGGAAAGGGAACCACCCTGTCCGTCGAGACAAGACACAACAGCTGCACGCTTCAGGCCATGCTGAGCACGTAAGGAGTTTTTCAGAGGCTCCTCAAATTAACGACGGCCGATAAAAAGGAAGGAAGTGCTGATGTTCTATGCAGAAAAAATAGCGCTGATGGCGGGCCTCTGCCTGGTTCTGTACGCCTATTTTCGCTACTGGCGCCGTACCGGCGATGGTCAGGGGCTGGTGATGTTCTGGCGCCGGGCCATGGCACTCAATGTGGTGGAGTTCAAACTGCAACGCGGTGGCATTGCCCTGCTACTGGTGGCCGTGGTGCTACGCTTTGCCCAGGCGCTGCTATAAGCTCAACAAGAGTCGCAACAGGCAGCATGCTCCACGCAACAGGTAAACGCACGATAAGCGATTCCTGATTTTCTTTAACCAACGGGGAGAGGCGGTGTTTTCACTGTGGCAATTGGGTGCGTTGGCGCTGGCTTATGTGTTGGTGTTGTTCGTTATCGCCTGGTGGGGCGATCGGGCTGCCCGACAGGGCCGCAAGACCTTCCACAATGCCTGGGTGTACAGCCTGGGGTTGGGGGTCTATTGCACCTCCTGGACTTTCTACGGCGCCGTTGGTGAAGCCGCCCAGAATGGCTGGAACTATCTGCCGATTTATCTGGGGCCGATCATTACCGTATTGCTGGGCGGCTCACTGATCTACAAGATGGTGTCGGTGGCCCAGCAGCAGCATATTACCTCCATTGCCGATTTTCTGGCCGCCCGCTACGGCAAATCCCGCCGTCTTGCTGTGCTGGTCACCCTGGTGGCCATTGTCGGGGTGCTGCCCTACATCGCCTTACAGCTAAAAGCCGTTACCCTGTCGTTTGATTATGTGCTGGAGGAATCTGCGCCGGGCCAGGTGGATACGGCGCTGGTGGTAGCTGCGCTGATGGCTATCTTTACCTTGCTGTTCGGTACCCGGCATATCGATACCACCGAACACCAATCCGGTCTGATGCTGGCGGTGAGCTTTGAATCCTTTATCAAGGTCGTGGCGTTTGTCGGGCTGGGCTTGTATTGCCTGTATGCCATTTTTGATGGCCCGGTGGATATGTGGCAGCAGCTGAGCGAACGCAGCGATGTCATGCAGAGCTTTGAGCCGACCCTGTTTTCGCAAAGTTTCGTCACTTCATTATTGCTCTCCATGGTGGCGATTCTCTGCCTGCCCCGTCAGTTCCATGCCGGCGTGGTAGAAAATAATGACCTGCGCCATTTGCGCACCACGCGCTGGCTGTTTCCGTTGTATCTGGCGCTGTTTGCGATTTTTGTTCTGCCGATTGTGATTGCCGGCGTGATTACCCAGCCTTACCTGATCGGTCATGCAGATACCTACATGTTGTCGTTGCCCATGGCCCAGGGCAGCCACGGTATGTTGATGTTGTCATTCATCGGCGGAATCGCAGCGGCCACCGGTATGGTGATCGTCTCCACCATGGCGTTGGCGATCATGCTGACCAATGAAGTGCTGTTGCCCATGTGGCTGCAGTCGCGGCTCAATGAAAAGGATCAGCTGTCGGATCTCAGCACGCAACTGCGCTTTCTGCGCCGGGCCAGCATTCTGGTGCTGCTGGGGTTGGCGTTTGCCTTCCATACGCTGATCGACCGGTTCGACGGCCTTGCCAGTATCGGGCTGCTGTCGTTTGCCGCAGTGGCCCAGTTCGCGCCATCACTGATTGGTGCCCTGTATTGGCGCAATGGCCATAAGCAGGGCGCGTTCATCGGCCTGGCGCTGGGGTTTGTGGTGTGGTTTTACTGCCTGCTGGCGCCGGTGATTCTGCCCGTGGAGTGGGTGACCGTGCTCAACACCCAAGGGCTGTTCGGCCTGGGCCTGTTACGCCCCCATGCCATGTTCGGCATCGAAGGGCTGGAGCCTCTGACCCACGGTGTGTTCTGGTCGGTGTCCGTGAATCTGGCCGCGTTTATCTACTATTCCCGCCGAGCCAACCATGATGCCCTGGATGAAGCCCAGGCGGCCCGGTTTGTGGATATGCCCACGGACTGGTGGCGCGAAGGTATGGGGCACCCCTCCATTACCACCATCGAATTGCTGGAAGTCTGCAAGCGTGGGTTGGGGCATCCACGGGCGGAACCTCTGTTCTTCGATTACATGCGTCGGCGTGGGGTGTCGGAAGAATTGGAATTGCCGGCGCCACTGCATCTGGTGCGATATGTGGAACGGTTGCTGGCGGGCACCATGGGGGCCTCCACCGCACGCATTGTGATGAGCTCGTTGCTGCGTAAACAGAATGGCCGCCACGATGATGTGGTGCGGATGATGGACGAAGCCTCCGAGCTGATCCAGTTCAACCATCAGCTGCTGCGCACCACCATTGAAACCATTAGCCAGGGCATCTGCGTGGTGGACCGGGATATGCAGGTGGTGGCCTGGAATCAGGCCTACGTGAAGCTGTTTGATTATCCGGACGGGTTGATTCGGTTGGGACGCTCCATCGCCGATGTGTATCGCTATAACGCTGAACGGGGTTATTACGACGGCGAAAATATGGAAGAAAACGTGACGCGGCGGGTGCAATTATTACGCGAAGGGTATGCCCATCAGTTCGAACGGGAGCTGCCCAACGGCATCGTAGTGGAAGTACGCGGTACACCCATGGTGGGCGGTGGTTTTGTCAGCACCTATATGGACATCACCGAACGCAAACACGATGAAAAAGCGCTGCGTCAGATCAATGAGAATCTGGAGCAGATGGTATCGGAGCGCACCCGCAAACTGTCGGAGCTGAATGCCAAACTGGCACAGGCCAATGAAGGAAAAACCCGCTTCCTGGCGGCCGCCGGCCATGACCTGATGCAGCCTTTGAATGCCGCGCAGTTGTTTGCTTCATCGTTGCGTCAGCAGTTGCGTAACCAGGAAAAGGGCCAGTTCGACCATGAGGTGCAGGTACTCGGGCATATCGACAGTTCCCTGCAAGCGGCGGAACAGATTATTTCTGCGTTGCTGGAAATCAGCAAACTGGATACCGGCACCATGGCGACGCACATCCACCCCTTGCGTTTGTCGTCATTGATGACGCCGCTGGGGCAGGAGTTTGCTGCGCTGGCCAGCGCGCAAGGGCTGACGTTGCGAGCGGTGTCATGCAGTGCGGTGGTGGACAGCGATGAAGTATTGTTGCGACGGGTATTGCAGAACCTGCTGTCCAATGCGGTTCGGTATACGGATTCCGGGCGCATCCTGTTCGGTGCGCGCCGGCTGCACAATGCCGTGCGCATTGATGTGTGGGATACCGGGCCGGGGATTCCCGGTGATCAGCATGAACAAATCTTCCGGGAGTTTCATCGTCTGCCTCAGCTGCATAATCGTGAGGTAAAAGGTCTGGGGTTGGGGTTGGCCATCGCCGACCGGATTTGTCGTTTGCTGGGCCATGCTTTAACCGTCCGTTCCTGGCCGGATAAAGGCACCGTTTTTAGCGTAACGCTGCCGCTGTCGACAGGGGATGTGCCGCCATTGCTGCAGGATGAACCGTTGCGCGAGCGCCGGGATATCCAGGGCGTGCGTGTTTTCTGTGTGGATAATGATTCCGCGCTGCTGGCGAGCCTGGTGGCGGCCCTGCAAACCCTGGGTTGCGAGGTGGTCGCGGCCAGCGGCCTGAAGGAAGCACAGGAGAAGGCAGCGCAAAGCTGGGTGCCGGATGTATTGCTGGTGGATTTCCAGTTGGATCATGAAGACGGATTTGACGTGATTGAAGCGCTGGATCATTGCTGGGAAGACGTTATTCCCGCCGTGCTGATGACCGCAGACCGACGCCCGGAAGTCCGCGCCAGAGCAGAAGAGCAAGGGGTAGGCTTCCTGCAAAAACCGATTTCCGAAGCCATATTGCAACGAACGCTGGAAGGGCTTTTGTAAACTGCGTGCAGCGCTTGATGGAATGGGAAAATCCCGGCCCCTGGTATCTACGCCGTGGTTGTAGGAGCGTCGCTGGCGGCGCGATAACCCAGGTATGAAAAGACAGGTTTGCCACAGAGAACACAGGGTTCACGGAGGAAAAGAAGGGGGCTTTCTCAGTGACCTCTGTGGTGAAAGGCTTTTGAAGCTGGCCTCAATCGCGCCGCCAGCGACGCTCCTACCGCGACTCAACCTTTAGCGCTTAGTCCAGGCCGGGAGGCTCGATGGCCAGGTCTTTGAGGGCCAGTACCGCCTGGGTGCGATTGCGCACACCCAGCTTACGAAAAATGGCGGTCATATGGGCTTTCACGGTGGCTTCCGATACGTCCAGCTCGTAGGCAATCACCTTGTTCTGCATACCTTCCATCAGCATGCCCATGACCCGAAACTGCTGCGGGGTCAGGCTGGTGATTCGCTCGCTCATGGCGGAGTGGTCTGGCAGCGTTGGGGGCATGGCTCGGCGGGCTTTTTCCGGTAGCCAGCGTTCGCCGTCCATGATCTTGCGCATGGCATCGGTCATGGTGTCCACGGAAGCGGATTTGGGAATAAAGCCGTCGGCACCAAAGTGAATGGCGCGCTGGATCACGTCCACGTCTTCGGTGGCTGAAATTACCACCACCGGCACTTTCCTGTATTGCTCACGCAGGTACACCAGGCCGGAAAAGCCGTGGGTGCCGGGCATGTGTAAATCCAGAAGAATGACATCGAAGGGGATTGCTTGCTGGCCCAGTACTTCCAGAGTGGCGAGCGAGTCGGCTTCATGGATGTTGGCACCGGCAAAGCTGGCCTCTACGGCCTGTATCAGGGCCGCACGGAACAGGGGGTGATCATCGGCAATCAGTATGGTTGTCATGGCTCTGATTTAAGCATGTTGCGTGCGAAGAGCCCAAAAAAAGATGGGAATGAAAAAAAGATGCTGCCCGGGGAGGGCAGCATGGGGAAAGGAAACACAGAAAACATCCATGTTTCATCAGCGTATGCGGTTTCAAGTGGCGTCTGTATCAACGGTTCAGCCGGGTTTCAACCAGGTTGGCTACCACCGCCGGATCGGCCAGGGTGGAGATGTCGCCCAGGCTGTCGTGTTCGTTGGCCGCCACCTTGCGCAGGATGCGGCGCATGATTTTGCCGGAGCGGGTTTTCGGCAGCCCATGGGTAAAATGGATCAGGTCAGGGGTGGCAATGGGGCCGATTTCCCGGCGCACCCACTGGCGTAATTCGTCATGCAGGGCATCGCTGGTGTGCTCGCCATCATTCAGGGTCACATAGACATAAATGCCCTGGCCCTTGATGGTATGGGGATAACCGACGACGGCGGCTTCGCACACCTTGGGGTGTGAAACCAGGGCGCTTTCCACTTCCGCGGTGCCCATGCGATGACCGGACACATTAATCACGTCGTCCACACGACCGGTAATCCAGTAGTAGCCATCTTCGTCACGACGCGCCCCGTCACCGGTGCAGTAATAGCCGGGGAAGCTGGTGAAGTAGGTTTGCACAAACCGTTGATGGTCGCCCCACAGGGTGCGGGCCTGGCCGGGCCAGCTATCGGCGATGACCAGGTTGCCTTCTGCTGCGCCGTGCAGCAGCTTGCCGTCGTTATCCACCAGTGCCGGCTGGACACCGAAAAAAGGCAGCGTGGCAGCGCCGGGTTTGGCTTCAATGGCACCGGGCAGAGGGCAGATCATGATGCCGCCGGTTTCTGTCTGCCACCAGGTGTCGACCACAGCGGCCTGGCTGTTACCCAGCTGGTCATGGAACCATTGCCAGGCGGCCGGGTTGATGGGCTCTCCGGCCGTGGCCAGGATGCGCAGGCTGTCGCGTCGACTGTTGGCACAGCAATGATCGCCGCCGGCCATCAGCGCGCGGATGGCGGTGGGAGCGGTATAAAGAATGTCGATATTGTAGCGGTCAATAATATCGCCGACCCGTTGATCGTCCGGGTAGTTGGGCACCCCTTCGAACATCACGCAGGTGGCGCCGTTGGCCAACGGACCGTAGACCAGATAAGTATGCCCGGTAATCCAGCCCACATCGGCGGTGCACCAGTACACTTGCCCCGGGTGGTAATCGAAGGCCAGCTGGTGGGTCAGCGAGGCATAGACCATGTAGCCGCCGGTGGTGTGCAGTACACCCTTTGGCTGCCCGGTGGAGCCGGAGGTATAGAGGATGAATAGCGGGTCTTCCGCATTCATGGGCTCCGCTGGGCAGTCGCCGTCACTGAGTGCCAGCTGCTCATGAAAATCCAGATCGCGTTGCGCAAACCAGTGAGTGTCACAGCCCACATGGTTCACCACCAGTACCTTGTCGACGCTATCGGTGCCGGCCTGTTCCAGTGCGGCATCCACGTTGTCTTTTAGCGGTACGATCTTGCCGCCGCGACGCCCGCCGTCTGCGGTGATTACCATTTTGGCACCGCAATCGGCGATGCGGCCCGCCAGGGCGTCCGGAGAAAAGCCGGCGAACACCACCGAATGAATGGCGCCGATGCGGGCGCAGGCGAGCATGGCGAATACCGCTTCGGGAATCATGGGCATGTAAATCATCACCCGGTCAGCTTTGCCAATGCCCTGCTGTTTGAGGGTGTTGGCCAGCTTGCAGACGTGTTGGTGTAACTGCTGATAGGTGATTTGCCGGCGATCCTGGTCCGGAGAGTCCGGTTCCCACAGTAGTGCTATGCCGTCTCTGTTGGTGGCCAGGTGGCGGTCAATACAGTTTTCTGCGGCATTCAGCTCACCATCATGAAACCAGCGAATGTGCAGATCATCGGGGCTGAAATGGGTGTCGCGAATCTGTTGGGGGAAGTGCTGCCAGTCGATCCGCTGTGCCTGTCGGCGCCAGAAGCCAACGCTGTCATCCAGACTCTGTTGGTACAACGCATGGTAATCATTGCCGTCAATCCAGCAGCGATCTTTCAATGCCTCTTTAACCGGCATACGCAGGCCCGTTTCCATGGGACTTCCCTCACTCGAAAAAGTGCTCACCAGAAAAGTGGAGCAGAAATGAATGCCACGAGTGTGCAAAAACAGGAGGCCGGGCTGAATTAGACCTTGGTCTTAATGACGCCACAGGCGACACGCTTCACGCAACAAGGAAAAGCCGTCAAGGCACTGCTCCGGGTTTATCTCTCTGTTTGTGGGAGGCGACGCTGGCATCGTGCGGTTATTCAGTAGGCAGAAACCTTGTCATCACTCACGTTTTCCTGGTCAGGCATTTCGCGTCGGGGCTCTGACGTTTAATCACCTTCGACCTATGGCTAATAGAGTGTTGGTACAACGCTCAGCAAGCTGTCAATCGGAGTCACTTTCGTGTTGATGACAATAAGAGGACAGGGCCATGACAGTAAAAAAAGCCACGTACTTGTGCGGCGCTCTGGTGCTGGCGCAGGCAGGCATTGCCAGCGCCGATACCACGCTGGAGGAACGTATCATCGTGCTTGAAGAGCGGATGGATGGTGTAAAGAGCGGTAATACCCAAATCGATTTCGGCGGCTTTATCAAAGCCGATACCATGTTGAGTAAATACAGCGATGGCGACCTGGCTGGCGGTTCGGTCGGGCGCGATTTCATGGTGCCGTCCACGATCCCTGTTGGGGGAGAGGCCAGTTCGGAAGAGCTGGACTTTATTGCCAAGCAAAGCCGCTTTTGGCTGAAAAGTGAAACCATGACCTCTGCCGGCATGGTGCGGGGGCATATCGAAATTGATTTCCAGACCAACGATATCGGTGACGAGCGCATCAGTAACAGCTATGCACCGCGTATTCGCCATGCCTATCTGACATGGGACAAGTGGTTGTTCGGGCAGACCTGGTCCACCTTCTTTAATGTGAGCGCGCTACCGGAAACGCTGGATTTTGTTGGTGCAGCGGGGACGGTGTTTGAGCGTCAGCCCCAAATTCGTTATACCAGCGGTGGTCTGATGCTCGCGGTTGAGAACCCGTCCACGACGCTCTACGGCGGTGCGCAGAACCCCTATGACGACAATGCCATGCCGGACCTGGTGGCGCGCTATAACATTGCCGGTGACTGGGGCAATGTCAGTGTCTCTGCCATGGGGCGTGAACTGGCCTATCAGGATACGATTGGTGGTGTGGATCAGGATGAAAGCGAGTACGGCTACGGCCTGTCGCTGGCGGGCCGCATGATGCTGGGGGCCATGGACGATATTCGTTTCCAGGCGAACTATGGTAATGCGCTGGGCCGTTACACCACGCTCAACGCGTTCCGCTCAGGACAGATCGAGGCGGATGGCAGTATTGAGCTGATTGATCAATGGAGCGGTGTGCTGGCGTTGCGTCATCACTGGAGTGATCGCTGGCGTTCCAACTTTGCGGTTTCAGTAAGTGAAGCGGATAACCCCGATACCGTGGCGGTGACCACCAGCAAGCGGGTGCAAAGCGCCCACGCCAACCTGATCTGGCAGGTCGCGAAACCGCTCTCTCTCGGCGGCGAGCTGATCTATGGTGATCGGGAAATCGAGAATGGGGACGACGGCAATCTCAAGCGCGTGCAGTTCACTGCCAAGTATGCGTTCTGAATAAGAGGCGCTGCACGCAACATGCAGCACGTCACACGCAAAAGAAAGGGGCGCTTCGGCGCTCCTTTTAATTGCGGGATTGGCGTGTTGCGTGAAGCATGGTGGATGTTGCGGCCGCGAAGAGACATAAAAAAAGGACGCCGAAGCGTCCCTTTTTTGCGTGCAAGCCTGTTGCATGCTGCATGATGCGTCTCTTAATCCACATCTGCCGGGTACACGCCGTTCTCGTCGTGCACTTCCTTGCCGCTCAGGGGCGGGGTAAAGGCACAGGCGACGACCATGTCTTCGTTTTCGCCACCGTAGAGGTAATGCTCATCGTGCTCGTCGAGCAAATAGATGGTGCCCGGGGTCAGGTCATAGACCTTGCCGTCATCCAGGGTTTCGATCTTGCCGCTACCGGAAATCACGTAGACGGATTCCCAGTGGTTAGCGTATTTGATGTGGGTCTTGGTGCCTTTGAAGATGGTGGTGATGTTGAACGAGTGCCCCATCTTGTCTTCTTTCAGAGACAGGCGAACAGACTGCCAGTTACCGTTTTCGGCTTTAACACAGCGGTCAGACTTCTCGGCTTCAGCCAGAGTGCGAACGATCATGGATAACTCCTGAGCTAAAAAATCGGGGGGGAGGGAGAAATAACGCTCCCCCATTCTCCCGAGAAAGGAGGTGGGGGAGCGTGAACCGCCGTGTTAGGCAGTGATGCTGGCCACGGAGTGAGCTTCGCCGCGCTTGATGCGGTCGGTCATCACTTCGTCCACGCTTTCCTTGACGATCTCAAGGGCGCGAACCAGATCTTCTTCGCTGATGGTCAACGGGCACAGTGTCTTGATCACCTGATCATCGGCGCCGGAGGTTTCAATCACCAGCTGACGCTTGAAGCAGGCTTTGGTGATTTCGCCAGCGACTTCGCCATCGCGGGCTACCAGGCCCTGCATCATGCCGCGGCCGTTCAGGTAGAACCAGTGATCATCGTAGCTGGTGGCGATAGCGCGGAAGTGGTCGGTAATGATGTCCGCTTTCTTCTGCACTTCCTTGGCGAACTTGTCATCGCGCCAGTAGTGGTTCAACGCTGCAGCGGCAGTCACGAAAGCCAGGTTGTGGCCACGGAAGGTGCCGTTATGCTCGCCCGGCTTCCACAGATCCAGTTCCGGCTTCATGAGTACCATGGCGAAGGGCAGGCCATAGCCGCTCAGGGACTTGGACAGGGTGATGATGTCCGGGCTGATGCCGATGTCATCAAAGCTGAAGAAAGAACCGGTACGACCACAGCCAGCCTGGATGTCATCCAGGATCAGCAGCATGTCGTGCTTGCGGCAGACTTTTTCCAGGTTACGCAACCAGTCGAAGCTGGCCGCGTTGATGCCGCCTTCGCCCTGTACGGTTTCCACGATGACGGCCGCAGGATGGTCAACGCCGCTGGAGGAATCGCCCAGTACCTTGTCCAGGTATTCGGTGGTGTCGAAGGCATCGCCCAGGTAGCCGTCGTACGGCATGGGGGTGACACCGCCCATGGTAACGCCAGCGACGCCACGGTGGTGGCTGTTACCGGTGGCGGCCAACGCGCCCAGGCTCACGCCATGGAAGCCGTTGGTGAAGCTGATGATGTTTTCGCGACCTTTGATGTTACGGGCAATTTTCAGTGCCGCTTCCACCGCGTTGGTGCCGGTGGGGCCGGTGAACTGCATCACGTGGTCCATATCGCGCGGTTTCAGGATGGTTTCATAGAAGGCATCCATGAACTCACGCTTGGCGGCGGTGTGCATGTCCAGGCCGTGAACAATGCCGTCGCGCTGGATGTATTCCAGCAGCTTTTCTTTCAGGACCGGGTTGTTATGGCCGTAGTTCAGGGTGCCTGCGCCGGCCAGGAAGTCGATGTATTCCTTGCCGTTTTCGTCGTACAGGTAGCTGCCTTTTGCCTGGTCGAATACCACCGGGAAGCTACGGGCATAGCTCATTACTTCCGATTCGTGGCTTTCAAAAATGTCTGTATCCATGATTCCTGTCCTCGCTTGAATTCGGGTTTGCTGGTGCGTTGCGGGCTGCGTTTACGCTTCGTCGCGATTAAACGGGCCGATCCGCAGCAGGTATTCGTCGTTATGTTCGCCGGCAAAGTGAATGCGCGAATCGAACAGAATAAATTCTTCCGTGGGCATGCTGCGCTGGTAGGCGAAGCTGCGGAACATGCCCCAGGAGGCTTCGTTGTCCGGGGTGATGGTGGTCTCAATGAACTGAACATCGGTGCTTTCTTCGCGCTCGATCAGTTCGGCCAGCATGCGCTTGGCCAGGCCCTTGCCCCGGGCTTTTTCGTGCACCGCTACCTGCCAGACAAACAGGACATTTTGCTGCTTGGGCGGGATGTAGCCGGAAATAAAGCCGACCAGGTCGCCGTCCATCTCTGCCGCCACGGAGGTGTCGGCAAAGTGGGTGCACTGCAGCAAGTTACAGTAGACGGAGTTCTCGTCCAGCGGCTTGCACTCGCTGATCAGTTTGTGAACCCGGCTACCGTCCTGGCTTTCAGGTTTACGAAAGGTGATGTCATCCGATTTGTCGGTGGATGAATCCGTTTTTTTCGCATCGTCTGCTGACATGGTTTCACTTATGGTCCGTTTTGGAGAAAGAGTTTGCGTCCCGGCGGCTGTTCATTTCTACCGCCGGTTGCGCGCGATCAATGGCCCCCAGATCCAGCACCGGCGAGGCGTCGATATCGCCGGCATTCATCATTGCCGCAACCCGCTGCAGGGAGCTAAGAATTAAAGATTGCTCCCAATCCTCAAGGCGGTCAAAGCGTTCGATGAATTCGTCCTGGAGCGGGGTGGGGGCCTTCTCGATGATATCCAGGCCGGCGGAGGTCAGGTGGGCATAAACACGGCGTTTATCCTGCTCGCCGCGCTTGCGTCCCAATAGCTCCCGCTTTTCCAGACGGTCGAGAATGGTGGTGACGGTGGCCTGGCTCAGCGATACCTCGTTGGCCAGATCCCCCATGGTCATCTCACCGTGCGCCGCAATCGCCTGCATGATGAGGAGCTGGGGCGATGTCAGGCCGGATACCTTGCTCAGCTTTCGTGAGTAGAGGTCCGTGGCGCGAATGATCTGTCGTAATGCGATTAGCACGTCTTCGTGTCTGGCCATTGCCGAAAATTCTCTTGATAACAAAGTAATGTGACCGAAATTAGACATGGTTTGTCTGCAATCACCTTTGAGATGTAAAGATTCTATCTCCATCAAAACAGGGCAATGGCGAGTAATCCCTTGCGATAAGTGGTAGGCTATCTTAGAGATAAAACATTTAGATGTCAAAATAAATACCGGGCAGTGACGGTGTTGTGACCGGCTATATCGTCTGCATTCCTTGCTCTGCGGGGGTTTACGACCTGCCAGGGGGAAAGGCTCGCAGTTTCGACAATCGCACATGTTTTGTGTCACAAAGGACTTCTCAAGTTCCCGAATCCGGGGGCTGTTTTTCGTCGTCGTGTTTATAGGCGTTGCCATGATGATTGATTCCTTTCTTCTCGTACTTTCCTGGCTGGATCGCACCCTGGGGGTGATTGAGCGCGTCATTATCGGCGGCTGCATTCTGGCCATGGCCCTGCTGATGAGTGGCCATGTGGTGGGGCAGACCCTGTTTGATGAAGGGATTCCCGGCACCTATGAAGTGGTGAAAATGCTGATCGTGATACTGACCTTCGTGGGGCTGGGCTATGCGGCTCGCCACGCCCGCCACATCCGCATGTCCGCCATCTATGAACAGCTCAATGGCAAGGCCCGCAAGGGGTTGCAGATGTTGATCTGCCTGGGGACGGCGACGCTGATGTTTTATTTCGCCTGGAAATCCGGTCAGTACGTCTTTGATATTCAGGAGCGTGGCCGGGTGAGTGCGTCACTGCAGGTGCCCATGTGGCTGGTCTACCTGTCACTGCCCGCGGGGTTCAGCATGGCCGGCATCCAGTACCTGCTGACCTTTACCCGCAATGCAGTATCGCCGGGTGTCTGGCGGTCGTTCAACGAAGAAGAAAGCTATGAAGCGGTGCCGCTGGGTGCGGCAGCGGTGGATGATCAGGATGGCCAGCGCTGATGCGTAGCCGGTTTTTTGCTGTGAGTGCTGCTGAATGAGGGGGTTGTCGCTGTGTTAATCATTCTGGCTGTGATCATGCTGGTGTTGCTGATGATGGGGTATCCCATGATGGTGCCGCTGGCGGTGGGGACATTGTTCATGATGTTCACCGGGCTGACTTTCTTCGGCCCGGACCAGGCCATCACCTGGATGGTCAATGGGGTTGGCAGTTGGGTGCTGGCGGCCGTGCCCATGTTTATCTTCGCCGCGGATATTCTCACCAAGGGCCATACCGCCAATCGGTTACTGGATGTGGTGGATGCCTTTACCCGGCATCTGCGCGGCGGTTTGCCCATTACGACGGCCATGTCTTGCGCGGTGTTTGGCGCGGTATCCGGTTCCACCCAGGCCACGGTGGTGGCCATGGGTGGTCCCATGCGCCCACGTTTGCTGGCCAAGGGTTATTCCGACAGCTTTGCGCTGGCGCTAATTATCAATGCCAGTGATATCGCGCTACTGATCCCGCCCAGCATCGGTTTCATTGTCTATGGCGTGGTGATGAAAACCTCCATTGGCGACCTGTTTTTGGCCGGTATCATCCCGGGCCTGCTGGTGTTGCTGATGTTTTCCGTCTACTGCTGGATTGGCGCCCGGGTCAAAGGGATTGAGCCAGAGGAGCGGGCCAGCTGGGGAGTGCGCTTCAAGGCCATGCGCGGGGCAATCTTGCCACTGGGCTTCCCGATTCTGGTGGTCGGCGGCATTTATGGCGGGCTGTTCAGTGCGGTGGAGGCGTCGGCCATCGCGGTGGCGTATGCCTTGCTGTTGGAAGTGGTGATTTTCCGCAAGGTCAGCGTGAAGGACCTGGGGGGGCTGGCGCTGTCCTCCGGGATGATCACCGCGGTGGTCTTTATCCTGGTGGCCATTGGTGCGGCGTTTTCCCATACCCTGGGTACTGCCGGGATTCCCGAGAAGCTGCTGGGGCCGGCGATTGAATCCATTGGTCAGAATCAGGTGGCGGCGCTGGCGTTGATCGCCGTGGCGTTCTTTATTGGCTGCATGTTTGTGGACCCCATCGTGGTGATCCTGATTCTGGTGCCGATCTTCAAGCCATTGATTGAATCCGCCAACCTGGACCCGATCCACGTCGGCGTTATTGTTACCTTGCAGGCGGCCATCGGCTCGGCCACGCCGCCGTTCGGGTGCGATATCTTCACCGCCATCGCGGTATTCCGTCGCCCCTATCTGGAGGTGATACGCGGCACGCCGCCGTTTATCTTCATGCTGTTGATAGCGACCTTCGTTCTGATTCTGTTCCCGCAGTTGTCACTGTGGTTGCCGGGGTTGGGTGGCTGATTAGCGCTTAACCTGCTGCGAGCCCCGTGCTGTGGCCGCAGAGCGGCATAAAAAAGCCCGGCCAACCGGCCGGGCTTTTTCATGTTCGGCTACCAGGGGAATTACTGCCCTTTGGCGGCCTCGTCGAGGGCGGACAGCAGGGCATTGAGTGACTGTTCACCCCGTGCGCCCACTTCATCGATGTAGATCTGACGTACCGGCTTGGCTTTCTTGCGGAAGGCGTCACGCTGGGCCTCGGTCAGTTCAACAATATTGATGTCGCTCTTTTCCTTGATGGTTTCCAGCCGCTCTTCGTTGTACTGGGTCTGGATATCATGGCCTTCGCGCACCAGGGTCTTGGTGATGCCGTCGATCATCTTCTGCTGGTCCGCAGACAGGCCGTCGTACCAGTCGGCGTTACCGATCAGGGTGGCGACGAACTGGGATTGCTGCGCAAAGATCATGTAGTCCTGGACTTCATAGAACGCCATTTCCTCGTGGGCAAACACCGGCTGGATGTTGCCTTCCGCCTGGCCCTGCTGCAGCGCGCTGTACAGTTCGCCGTAGGCAATAGAGGTGGGGGAGGCGCCATAGGCCTTGTAGGTGGCCCGCAGCAGGCTGTTGTCCATCACGCGGATGCCCAGGTTCTCGATGTCCTCAGGGGTGTTGATGGCCTTGTTGGTGGTCCACACCTGATAGCCTTCAGGTAATGCCGCCAGCGGCACCAGGCTGCGCTTGCGGAACGATTCCTGCCACGCCTTGCTCTTCAGGAAGGTGTCGCTGTTCAGGCCTTGCGCGGTTACCCATTGGTCGCTGGGCATGATGTAGTTCAGGTTGAGCAGCTGGCTTTCCGGTACGGTGCCGCCCAGGGCGCCGGAACCAAAACCCAGCTGAATGGCGCCGCCCTGGATCGCGTCATACAACGCGGAGTAGCTGGAGCCCCATTTGCCATAGGGGAGCAGTTGAACGTCAATCTCCCCGTCACTTTTTTCTTCCACCAGCGCTTTGAAACGTTCGGCGTAACTGTGCTGAACACTGCCTTCAATTTCCTCCAGGCCGAAACGCCAGGTGTCGGCGTTGACGGTGGTGGTCGTGGCGGCAAGAAAGCCAAAAGTAGCGGCGCAAATAAATCGATTAAGTCGCATGCCTTTACCTTGATATTGCTTGTGGGTGGCATTCACTACATTGCATCGGGGCTAGGCTGTCAAGGGAGCAGCCTGCAACGCTGGTACCTCGGCAGGCTTGATGCGACCATAGGCAATGTTTCCCGGTGTGTTCCCGTCTGTGCGAGTTTCCTGGCGGGAAATGCACAGGCAAAAGGCGATTGGGTGTATTGAGAGGGCAAGGCATTGATCAGACACATTCTGCGTACCGGTCTATTGGGCATGTTGTTGGCGCTGGCTGGCAGTCTCTGGGCAGAGCAGGAGCCCGCTTCGCCTGAGCAAGCGCCGAGAGCGGAAGCCCAGAGCGAGATCGAAAAAGGGCCGGTGATTTCCCAGTTCCGGGAAAACTGGATCCTCGGTGAGCTGCGTGCCCTGCGCCAGGACATGATGGAATACCGCAACCAGATGAACCTGCTGGTCACCGACCGGGAGCTGGAAGTGGCCGACAAGGCCATGGGGTACGCCACCAACACGGTGACCTACTTTTTCTACCTGATTGCCGGTGCCGCTTCGATTCTCGCCCTGGTCGGCTGGTCCACCATTCGTGACCTGAAAGACAACGTGCGGGTGTACGCGGAAAAGGAAATGGCGCGTCTGACCAGCGAGTACGAATCCCGCCTGGCGGACCTGGAGCGCGAGCTGCGCCGCAAATCCCTGTCCATCGCCGAGAACCAGGAAGAAATCGAGCGAACCAACGACATTCACAGCCTGTGGCTCAAGGCCACCAAGGAGCCCAGCGCCCAGGCCAAGATCGAGCTCTATGACCGGATTCTGGAATTGCGCCCGGATGATCCGGAAGCGCTGGCCTGGAAAGCCGATGCGGCTCTGGAGCTGGGCGAGCAGCGCTGGGCGCTGAGCCTGTGCGACCGGGTGCTGGAAGTGGACGAGGAGAACTCGCATGCCCTGTACCAGCGTGCCTGCGCCTGGTCCGGGCTGGGGGAAATCGAGAACGCCCTGACCGACCTGGCGGCCGCCATCCAGACCTCGGAAACCCTGCGCCGGCACGCCCGCAGCGAAGAAATGTTCGAGCCCCTGCGCGAGCTGCCCCGCTTCCTGGAATTGGTCGGAAGCGACGAAGATTCGGGCTTTTCTGCCTGATAGCCCCTTTCTGTTGCGGTTATAGCGAAACCTGCGCCCGTAAATGGTCAATTTGCGGGTAACTTTCTGCTAGACTTGCCCCCCTTGTATGAGCGGGCGATGACGAACGGATTACCGTTTCGTTCACCTGGGCAGCCTTATCCTGGCTGTTTTCAGTGCCCCTATGGAGAATCCCATGACTCGTGACAACGGTGCCGGTAGCACCAAACAGATGCCGGATGTGGCGTCCAACTCCATGGTGGATCATATCCACACGACCCTGGATTGGGTGGGCATGAGTGAGATCCACTTGCCAGCCCGCGTCAGCGATACCCTGGCTGGCGAGCGCCCGGTGAGTACCTCTATCCAGGCCTATGTGAACCTGGCCAATGCGGATGCCAAGGGCATTCACATGTCGCGCCTGTTCCTGATGCTGGAAGAAACCTTTGGTGATCACTCGGTCAGTGCCGGCTCCATCGAGCAACTGCTGCGTAACTTCCTGCAGACCCATGAAGGCCTCAGTACCCGTGGCTTCGTGCAGCTCGACTTTGAATATTCCATGCGCCGTGCGGCACTGAAGAGCAGCTATTCCGGCTGGAAGAGCTACCCGGTCAGCATCAAGGGCACCCTGTGTGAAGACGGCATGCGTATTGAGCTGTCGGTGGAAGTGCCGTACTCGTCCACCTGCCCCTGCTCGGCCGCGTTGTCCCGCCAGCTGATTCAGGAGCAGTTCCGCAAGGACTTCGCCGAAGGCAAAGTGGATGCGGACGCAGTGTTTGAATGGCTGGGCACCGAAGAGGGTGTATTGGCCACTCCGCACAGCCAGCGTTCCATCGCCCAGGTGCGCGTGCTGCTGGATCACACCGAAGGCGACGCCTTCCCGATCACGGCGCTGATCGACTCCATCGAAGGCGCCCTGAAAACCCCGGTACAAACCGCGGTAAAACGGGTAGATGAACAGGAATTTGCGCTGTTGAACGGGCAAAACCTGATGTTCTGCGAAGATGCGGCCCGCCGCCTGAAAACCGCACTGGACCCACAGTCCTGCTACAAGGACTTCTGGTTGCGTGTGAACCACCTGGAAAGCCTGCACGCCCACAACGCGGTGGCGATTGTGACCAAGGAAGTGGATGGTGGTTACCTGCCGATTCCTTGATTAGGAGACGCTGCACGCGACACGCTTCACGCAGCACGGAAAAGAACGTATTCGCGTGACGATTACCGTTATCGCGGGTGATAACACCAAAGCCCTCTTCCCTTGGTCGGGAAGAGGGCTTTTTTGTGTTTGTTGGTAGATGGGGCTCACTCCGCTTTTTGTGGGCGCGATGGTTCCACCGCGAAGGGCGCCAGCCCTGATCCAGTGCTTCGTGGTGAAGCCCGGCTTCAGTTGTCCGGCACCGGGCGTCAGGCTGCTTATTGTCGTCACTACGAGGCTAAAATATTGCACGGCAGTCCAAGTGAAATGCGAACCCGGTACGTGTATACCGTGCCGCTATCCGCTAAATTGCCTATTAAAGAAACACCCAGAGTGCGTGCGGGAATGCACTAACTCACTGAAAAATAATAAAAAGACGCCAGGAAGCGATTGCTATGCCCAGCTCGGAGACGCCCCGGCCCCTGAGTGGCCGGTTTTATCGTGCAGACCTTGTCACCCTTCTGAATCAATCGAACCGGGTGCCGTTAACCTTGTTACTGGCCCCGGCTGGTGCCGGCAAGTCCACCTTGTTGAACCAGTGGCAGGCGCAGCCCGGCGAGCGCCATGTGGTGCAGATGGGGTTGCAGCGCGCCGATGATGACCCGGTGCGGTTCTTGCGCCGTTTCGCCGAGAAGACCCGGGCCGCGGTGCCGGCGTTTGATACCTCCTGGTTTATGCCGTTCGACGTGTCCGAGCTGCCGCCGTCGTCCATTGCCGACTCACTGTATGACGCCCTGCAGCAAGTGGCGTTGCCGCTGTTTATCGTGTTCGACGACTTTCAGCATATCCAGAGCGAAGAAACGCTCAGTGTGATCGCTACCTTGCTGGCAGACCCGCCCGATAATGTGCACCTGATTATTGCCAGCCGCACCCAGCCATTGTTTGACGTCAGCCGGCTGCGGCTGGACGACAAGGTGCTGGAGGTCAGTGCTGTTGACCTGAAAGTGCGGCGCAGCGAGGTGAGCGAACTGAATCAACGGCTGGGCGGTGAGGCCCTGGAAGAGCAGGCACTGGATCACCTGATGGCGATTACCGAAGGCTGGGTGGCCGGGGTGAAAATTGCCCTGCTGGCAGGGATTCGGTCGGGCATGCAAACCCTGCAGGACTTTAACGCCAGCCAGCCGGAAATCATGGATTATTTTGGGCATGCGGTGCTCAAGGGGCTGCCGGACTCTGCGCGCACCTTGTTCATGCAAAGTGCCCTGCTGGACACCGTCAACGCCGAGCTTGGCGATGAAATTCTGCAAACCCGCCAGTCCGCACGGTTGATTGATGAACTCACCAGCCGGGAGCTTTTTCTGGTGCCGGTGCCAGGCAAGCCGGCCAGCTATCGCTATCACGCCTTGCTGCGGGATTTTCTCCAGGCCCGGCTGAAAATCGAGATGCCCGACTGCATTGTGCCGATTCACCGGCGGGCGACCCGTTACTTCATCAAGACCGGCAATTTCGAACAGGCCGTCTGGCATGCCTGGCGCACCGGTGATGCTGCGCTGTTCGGTAACTGCCTGGAAAAAAGTTTCGAGTTCTGGCTGCAGGAAGGGTATTCCAGCCACATTCTTGAATGGGCGGAAACCCTGGACGATGAAACCATACTGGGCCGCCTTGAGCTGGCGGCTCCCCTGATCAGCACGCTGACCCTGTCACGGCGATTCTTTCGCGCCCGCTATTATCTTGATGCTCTCAAGGAGCAGGACTTTTCCGGCAAGGAGGCTCGATACCATCACAGTCAGACGGTGGATTTTCTGGAGCTGCATCTGCAGTTATTCCAGCACGATACCGACTTCATGGAAGGGGCTAATCTTTCGTTGCTTATGGAAAGCAGCGGCCACCGGGATATCCGTGCCTTCTCGCTGGCCATGGTGGCTTATTACCACTTGCAGCATGGTCGCCTGGAGTCCGCGCTGGCCTTTTCCTCCCAGGCCCGGGACGTGTTGTTGCGGCTGGGGCAGCGTTTTACGGCGGGCTATGCCGGTTTGATCACTGCGTTGGCCAATCAGCAGCTTGGCCACATTGGTGAAGCGGTGGCTTTCATCGTCGAGAACTTTAACAACACCCGCAGGGATTGCCCCACCTGGTCGTTGTGGGCCACGGGTATGGTGGTGGTGTTATACGACCAGAATCGCCTGGAAGAAGCGCAGCAGGTATGCGAAGACCTGCTGCCCATGGTCTCGTCTGCTTCCGCGACAGAAGTGATATCCACCGTTTATCTCACCCTGTCACGGCTGCAGCATCTGCAGGGAAAGCAGAAAAGCGCCGAGCGGATGCTGGAAAAACTGTTGGGCATTTTGCAGCTGGGGAATTACGAACGTTTTGTCAGCATGGCAGTGCTGGAGATGACGCGCCAGGCGTTACTCACCGGCAACTGGCAGCGGCTGGATGTGGTAGTGGACCGTTTTGAGTTGGCGGCCTGGGTGGAAGAAAACCTCGAGGGTGAGGCGTCCATGTATAGCCAGAGTTGGGAGCGGCGCGGGCTGGCCGCAGTGTACTGGCTGATGGCTCATGGCCGTAATGCGGAGGCAGAAACACTGTTGCGCCGGTTGTTGGCGGTGGTGAAAGGGGCGGGCATCAAGACCCGGGCTTCCATCATCGAGGCCAACCTGCTGGTGCTTACCTCAAAAGCCGCCACGGCCACCGAACAAAGCCGCAAGGTGGATGCGTTGATCACCCGCTATGGACTGCTCAATATCAATCGCTCCGTGTTTGATGAAGCACCAGGCCTGGCGGGGTTGATGAATCGGTTGTGGTCGGCAGGGCAGTTGCTGTTGCCGGATTTCTATACCGGGCTGTTTCCGGCGGTATTCAACGCCACCCCGGCCAGTGATCCCCTGGAAGTGGATCCGGATTCCGTCCTTACCCCCAAGGAAAACGAAATTTTCGAGTTGCTGCAAAGCGGCATGAGCAATGCCCAGATCAGTGAATGCACTGGCGTTTCTGTCACCACCACCAAATGGCATCTGAAAAACATCTACAGCAAGCTGGGTGTCTCCAATCGTACCGAAGCTGTGCTGCGCGCCACGCCTAGATAAACACAAGCTTCGAGCTACGAGGCGCGAGGAATGCCCATTTTTTTTGAGCGCCGTGCCCGCGCACGTACGCATGATCGCGGGCACGGCTTTCGAGATGAAGCAAACCCAATCCCGCGCCTCGTAGCTCGAAGCTCATAGCTCGTAGCTGCCATTCCAAACCTTGAACCCGTTCGCGCTTTTTCGTTTTCCCCCTCCACCCCCTCCCGGGGGAGGGGGTGGAGGGGGTGACCCCATTGCTAGAGTGCCGTCGTTGTCATCAGACATACCCCGAGAATAAAAACGACGGAGGTTTATCATGGCTATGTCCCCCTGGGTTACCTGGCCAGCCCTGACCAAGTTCGGTTCACTTGGCGTAATGGGCGCCCTGCTGGTTCTTGCCGGTCAACGGGAAGATCTGCTCGAAAACAATATGTTCGACATGGAAAGCTGGGGTGAAAAAAACGCCAGCATCGTCTGCGATGAGCGCAGCCATGTGGCCCGTACCGAAGACGGTACCTGTAATATCCTGGACAATCCGGCGGAAGGCTCCGCCAATGTGAACTTCGGCCGTAACGTGGATCCGGCCTCGTCCTTTGCGGAATCGGAAAGCGGCAATCTGCTGACCCCGAACCCGCGGGAAGTCAGTAACCTGATCATGTCCCGGGGCGGCGATTTCAAACCCGCCACCACCCTGAACTTCATCGCCACTTCCTGGATCCAGTTCATGGTCCATGACTGGTTCGATCATGGCCCGCGTACCGATGCCAACCCGATCGAATTCCCGTTGCCGGCTGGCGATGTGCTGGGTTCCGGCACCATGTCCGTGCAGCGTACCCGCCCGGACCCGGACGTGAGCGGCGATGAATCCCTGGTGACCTACGAGAACATCAACACCCACTGGTGGGATGGCTCGCAGCTGTATGGCAGTGACAAGGAAACCAACGACGAAGTGCGTTCCTTTGTGGACGGTAAGCTGAAAGTCGACAGTAATGGCCGTTTGCCAACAGACTTCCTCAGTGGCAAGCCTGTTACCGGTTTCAATGAAAACTGGTGGGTGGGGCTGAGCATGCTGCACCACCTGTTTACGCAAGAGCACAACGCCATTGCGGATATGCTCAAGGCGAATAACCCCGGCGCTTCCGATCAGTGGCTCTACGACCATGCCCGGCTGATCAACGCTGCCTTGATGGCCAAAATCCACACCGTGGAATGGACCCCGGCGATTCTTGCCAACCCGGTGCTCGAGCGTGCCATGTACGCCAATTGGTGGGGCCTGGGCGGTGATCGTGACAAGCGCGACAAATTCCAGGATGACCTGGACGAGTTGAACAGCAATCTGGGTGAACTGGGCGGTATCTTCAACCTGCTCGGCATCGATAACGATCTGGGGCAGGGCGATACCAGCTCTATCGAACACGCCCTGGCCGGCCTGGTGGGCTCGCGCACCCCGAACAACTACGGCGTGCCCTACACTCTCACCGAAGAGTTTGTTTCCGTGTATCGCATGCACCCGTTGCTACGTGACGAGATCAAGGTCTACGACATCGGCTCCAACGTGGTGGACGAAGAAATTTTGCTGCAGGACACTCGTAACGGTGATGCGGAAGATCTGCTCACCGATGTGGGTCAGGATCGCCTGTGGTATTCCTTCGGTATCACCCACCCGGGTGCGCTGACACTGAACAACTACCCGGACTTCCTGCGTAACCTGTCCATGCCGCTGATCGGCGACATTGATATGGCGGCCATCGACGTATTGCGTGACCGTGAGCGTGGTGTGCCCCGTTACAACGAGTTCCGTCGCCAAATCGGCCTCAAGCCGCTTACCAGCTTCGAGCAGTTATCCAGTGATCCGCAGCTGGTGGCTGACCTGAAGTCGCTGTACAACAACGATATCGAAATGATCGATACCCTGGTGGGCCAGCTGGCGGAAGAGACGCGCCCGGAAGGCTTCGGCTTCGGCGAAACGTCTTTCCAGATCTTTATCCTCAATGCGTCACGTCGCCTGATGACCGACCGCTTCTTCACCACCGATTACACCGACGAGGTTTACACCGCTGAAGGGATCGACTGGGTAGAAGAGAACACCATGGTCGATATCATCCGTCGCCACTACCCGAACCTGGCCAGCAGCCTGGTGGGCATGGATAACGCCTTCAAACCCTGGGGCCTGAAAATTCCCGAGGACTACCAGTCCTGGTCTGCCCAGGCGAAACAGGACCATCTGTGGGTCAACGGCGCCCTGCGTACCAGCTACGAAGACGGTGAAGTGCCGGCCATCGAGCCCATCGATATTGGCGGCCTGATCAACTCCGTCCTGTGGAAGAAGGTGCAGGATGTCACCGACGTGAGCCCGCCGGGCTACAGCAAGCCGATTCACCCTCGCGGTGCGCTGGCCAAGGTGCAGTTCGTGCCGACGGCAGGTCATGGCTACACCGGCCTGTTCCAGGGGGCAGATCACGGCCTGCTGCGCCTGTCGGTGACTGGCGATCCGTCGGACCGTGGCTTTGCACCGGGGCTGGCGCTGAAACTGATGGTGGATGGCAAGCGTTCCGAGAACGTGTCCGCGCTCTATACCCTTAGCGGGCAGGGCGATAACCACAACATCTTTGCCAACGAGCTGTCCAACTATGTTCAGCCGGAAGTGAACGAAACCCTCGGCACAACCACGCTGTTCTCGCTGGTGTCCAGAAAGCCGACGCTGGTCGTCATGAGTGACATGGCCAAGGTGAATCAGGATGGTTCGTCAGTGAGCAATGCCAACACCCCGTCTCAGGTTTATTTCGTGCCCAACGGTGATTTGAAGAACACTATCAGCACCGCGCCCCACGACTTCCGTGACGACCTGACCGCCCTGAACCCCGGCACCAAGGTATATGACGTTTACGCGACCTCCAAGTCCATCAAAACGTCCATCTGGCCCTGGGTCACCGCACGCTACGCCCGTGAACGCCGCAACAGCGCCACCAAAGTCGGTGAGCTGGTCATGGCGTCCCCGTTCACCCTGTCCCAGTTCGGTGACACCGGCATCTTCTTCAAGCACCAGCGGTACGAAGATCGCTAGGGAGAGCGATAACCAGAGCTACACTCCTCAAGCCCGGGCGACGCAAGTCCCCGGGCTTTTTTGTGTCTGCGCGGGCGGTCCCTGCCTCGTGCTCACCGGACGAGGGTGTCTTGCTTGTAGGATATGGCTTACAGAAAAAGCTAAACAGTTGATATAAAGTGATTTTCAGGGAAAGGGGAATGCTAGGAAATACGGGAAATAGGCCGCTCATTCGAGTTTTGTCGGCTGCGAACGGTTCTCAAATTATCTCCAGGTTATTGTCTGTGCTGGGTTTTTTAGCTAAGAAAAACGCTGCCCGATACAGAATTATGTCGAAAAAAGATATGTCGAATCGTTCGACTGAATACGCTGTTATGAGTGTCTATGACCGTCACTTTCGAAAGAGCAATCAGAGATCTGCGCCATTTACATGAATTGGTTATGTCTGGCGACAAAGTAATGGAATCAATTCGGCGATCTCTTATTTTTAATGGGTGTGACCTGAGATCTGCCGTAGTGTTTGAACTGTTTCCCGATAGTGGTTCCACTTGGATTGTGAGGCTTGTAGATAAGGAAAATAGCTTGATGGAATTTGACATTGATATTTCAGATGGTAGTTCTGAGATGCGTAATTTGCATAAAGAAAACTATCGAAATCGCCAGAGCCAAATAATGTTTCAAGCTATTGAGTCGCTTAGGGTAGAGCGCAGTGATATTTCCTGACAAAGCGAGGCAGGCGGACGAAACTTTCGCTCCTTCTTCACTACAGTTTTCCCGCTGCGCTGGTCGTTATGTTGGCAAGAAAAATCATGAACGATAGCACTAAGATTCTTAGGCTCGCAGCGTCTGGAAAATTGCCAGATTTAGTTAATGAATCCTCGGAAATTGATATGGATGTTTTCGAGGAGCTTTATCATGCTGGCCTGCTCACCGGTGCGGATACATGTTCTGATGGAGGGCGCTGCTATCTTGAGAAAAAATCACTCTTGCTGGTCGAGAAAAGCTAAAGCAGGATCAGGAGGGAGCGGCACCTTGGTGGCGAAGTTTTGATCGTAGGCTACTGGTTCTTAGCATAGTTGTCGCACTTATTGGTGTGGCTGTGCCAGTGTATATATGGGTTACGAAAACATAACAATGCCATGCATGCGACAAGCGCATGATGGCCGGCGTTAAAGGGGGAGAGATGATCAGTTCCTATGTGGCTATTGGGGTTAGGCTGGTAGCTATTTTATTTTTCTTTAAAGCCGTTAGAGAGTTCGTTGGGGTGTTTCAGTTTTTCTACCAGGGTAGCCCCTATGGCGATGATACCTCGGTATGGCCTATTTTGGTGGTGGCTTTAACAAGCTGGGCTCTTGTGTTCATTCTTTGGTTCTCCGCCCGAGGGGTTGGTCGCTTGATGGCATCGGGCGGCATTGATGCTAAGCCTGAAAAGATGCCTCCTGTCTCTTTGCTGGCGGTTTTTGTTGCTGCGATTGGTTTGTTTGTTTTCTGGTATGGTGCGGTTGATGCTCTGTACTACATTTCGGTAATTATTATGGGGAAGGAATTGGGCGTTTCTGGGATGTCCATAGAGATAAAAGCCAACATCATCGCTACTGCCTTTGAGGTCATAAGTGGGGTTTTTCTTGTGCTGAAAGCGAGGACGGTTGCAGGGAAAATTAATGATGTGGCGCGTTAGTAATTCTTCAACAATGCCATGCATGCGACAAGCGCATGATGGCGGGCGTTAAATTTCTAAGACGAATCTATGGAGCCAGATTTGACCGAAGTCAAAAAGATTGAAGAGTTGGTTTGCTCCTTTTTCTGTGAGTCTTCTGACTTCAATGGTATTGGGCTCCGTAGCATCTCGCAGAAGCTTGGTCTAGATTACGAAGACTCCATTGATAAAGTTAAGGAGCTTGTAAAGGCTGGGGGTGTTGATATTCAGTCCAGCACCAATCCACATATCATTGGTTTTACTCATCATCCTATAGAGCCTCAGTTAGAGATTCTAGAGCACGCCAAAGGGATAGGGGTTACTAAAAAAACCATTGGCAGCATTGAATTTGTTTCAGAAAACACTGAATTCCCGATATGCGTATACCCTACTAGGAAATATTTAGAAAAGAATCGCGATCTTAGCGAATTTGGCTATGCGAAGTACAAAACTGCGCTAGCATTAGCTGAACCTCAATTGAGCTTTAGATTTTTTGAAACTGATGTTTTGGAACGTTACTCGAGTGACCCTAGATTTGAATTCGATTTTCATGATTTTAGCGGCAGCATTTCATGCAAATATGACGAATCTGGCAATCCAATTCTCAGAGAAGAAGACCAAATATTTTTGAAGTCATTCGGACTTGGCTTTGATTCAAGTTCCAACAGAGTTATAGCAGTCTTGCTCTGTGATTTAGGGCGATTGTCGTCCGAACATCAGGTCTATTGGAGCACCAAAGAGATTCCGGCTGCGGAATGCAAGGTATTAGCTGACTATTATGACAATATCATTCGCGGTGGCTGGATAACTGCGAAATCGGTATTTTATGCTTTAATCGATGAAGTAAATGCCATTCATAAATTAACCTCATCAATTTTCGGGGTTCCACTATTTCGCAAAAATCTAGACGGGGAGAATAGGCCAAAGAACTTCACTTTTTTCTTCTCGCCAACTACCAAAAACTACTATGAATTTATCAATTTGTTAGATAAGTACCTGTCTGAAAGTATTAATAAATCATTTTTTGATGGGAAGGTTGATCTAGAGGAAAGAAAATCAATAGATGAAAATACTTTTGAGCGTATTCATAAGGGTACCTTGAGGTTGCTGGAGGAATGGATTAGCAAAGTATTTAGTTATGCAGATGAATCAATTCCAAAGGAAATCATGAAGCCGCTAAAAAGGGTTAGAAAAGAGAGGCAAAACCCAGCACACAAAGTTATAGATAATCGCTACGACCCCTCTCTTGTTGATCTTCAAAAAGAAATTATGGAAGGCTGCTACTTGTCAATAGGTAGCATTAGAAGGAATCTTCAAACTCATCCTAGGGCAAAGAATGTAGAGCTAGACGGCAGTCTGGATCAGGATAATGTCAAGTTCTTCTAATTGTGTGCAATCAAAATTTAACAAGGCCAGGCAGGACGACGCCAAAATACGGCGCGCCTGCTGGCAGGCGTTAAGTGCTCATGAAATACGAATCAGGTGAGAAGGTGCTGTTAGGGGATATGGTCAGATTTGATTCTGGCCCCGATCAATACACTTCCGCCAAGGTGGTTATGATTGGTGAAGATTATTCCCGCTTGGAGATTGAGACAGACTTTCTGGAATGGGTCGTTTCAGAGAAAGTACTGGAAGGTTCGGATGTGATTGTTGAAAGGAAGTCTACCCCTGGCAGCTATATGTTCACGAGTTTGTGCTGTGTGGAGTTAATTAAAAGGTCCGGTGCCTGATGTATAGGCACTTAACAATAAGCAGCAGGCCGACCTGCGGCGGCTATGCTGGGCGTTACACTAAGGGTGATATGCGTATAGTTGAAATCACGTTTGTTGCTATTTTCTTCGTCCCGGTGACGGCGGGCGCAGATTACGATTGCTCTGATTATTCTGAAGAGAGTAAAGCGGCTGATCCATTGTGTGTTATGCAAGCCGACTACGAAGATGTCAATGTGACTTACCAAGCTCTCATGAAACGGTTTGATGAGCTAGAGAGAATACACTCCAGTCCCTCGTCGATTAGATACTTACGAAAAGCAGTAAGTAACTACAGAAAAACAGTTAATCCATATGTGCTGGCGTACTGCGACCTGAGTGATTATGAACGGTATTTTCCAGGGTTTTGGGGTTCTGGATCCAGCGACTTGCAGGTGCTCTGTGCAGGCGATAAGACAAAGGAGCTGTCACAAGTGTTACGAAAAATACTGAGGGCGTGTTCATCCCCAAATGTGCCACTGGATAAGCAGTGTATCCCGGAAGAAAACCGATAGTATGACCTGAAGATAAGAACCGAAATAGCCTAACAAAAAACAACGGGAGCACGAGGGTCAGGTCTTGCCCCGTGCTTCAGGTAGAAAAGGAAAGACCTGATTGTCGTTTTCATTAGGTGTTATAAAAAAGGAAAATAATGAAATATTTTGGCCTAATTATTTCCGCCCTTTTCTTGCTGGCATCATGCGGCAAGAATCCTCATCCAAAAGAAGTATATGAATCGTATGTTTCAGATGTGCAAAAAGTAGAAAGCTTGTCTGAGTTCCCGTTCTCGTTATATCTGTCAAAAAGAGCACAGGAGTATACGGCTGCAAAAATGGATCGTGTGGGGATAAGGATTAATAATATTTCTATTAATGGGGTGCCTGCTGAAATTAAAAAAATAGAATCAGGCTCGGTTAGCATGAAATCAAAAAATATGGAAGGTTTGTTCTTGGAGATATGGAAGTCTGAAGCGTTTATTCCTTCTGAGTATAGTGAGGAATGGGTAATGGGTGAAAAAGATGCTGAGTGGACGTTTACCGGTAAGGAGTTTTCCGATCCGAGCACGCAGACAAAAGATAGCAAATTAAAAACAATCGTTCATTTTGTAGATGAAGATGGGTGGAAAATTGATAAAATTGTGAGAATACGGACATCAAAAGATGGCAGCAGTATAAAATCAATAACGTATTGAAAACCTGCGTGGCTCTTGTGGCTCCCGCTTTAGTGTGCACTTTCTCCTAATCAAAGATCTTTCCCAGCCCTATTGAAACCCCACAAAAAAACGCCCACCTTTCGGTGGGCGTTTTTGCTGCAGCGTAATGCTTGAAACGTGCTGCGTGTCCTAATCAGAACCGGCCGTTCAGGCCCAGTCCCAGATTAGTAATTTCGTCACCACTACGATCCACCACCCGCATGTATTCTAGGTTGATGAACAGGGTTTTGGTGATGGTGAAGTCCACACCCAGGCCCAAAGACAGGTCTTTGTAGTTTTCCCCGTCGGAGCCGCCGAAGGCGTTTTTTTCGGTGGTTTCCACGTATGTGGCACCGATCAGGCCGTAGGGGCGCACGGGCATGGTGTTGGGGAACTGGCCGCGGAAGTAGGCGCCGTAGTAACGGTCGATTTCCACGTCTACGTTGTTGCTCAATTCATCTTCACCGACGCCCAGACCCAGGCGTACTTCGCCACCGAGGGTCTCGTCGCGGTTGATCCAGCTACCGAACTTGAATTGCAGGGCTTCGGGTTTGGCGCTGGCGGTGGTGTTATCCGGCTCGATGTCGCTGCTGATGAAATCGATACCGGCAAAACCGCCGGCGTTGGCGAAAAGGGGCATTGCCAAAGCAGCGGCAAACAATACTTTTTTCATGGGTTCTCCCACTGGATGTGAAGTCTCGACGCAATAATAGAGTGATTGTAGTGAAAAGTGGGGACGACGGCGACCGGGGGCGTTTAAGGGGATGTTAGGGACTGACGGGAAGGTCAGGAGCGCCTGCAGGGGATGCAAAGAGCATCGCCTGCAGGCAGCTTCCTGTGGTTCAGAGCTTAGTGGTCGTGATCATGGTCATCGTCGTCATGATCGTGCTCGTCTTCGTCGCTATGTTCTTCTTCATGGTCGCTATCAAGACCGGCCCAGGCCAGTGCTGCGGGCGGGAAGGTCAGGCTGAGTGGGGATTCCAGGCTGCCCTCTTCAAGATGCACGACAACGATGGAGTTGTTGCCGGTATCCGAAAGGAAGACATGGGCGGGCTCGCCGGCCACGGCCATCTGGGTATTGCCCGGTGCGATGGCATCTTCCACGTGGGCGTGCTCACTCCAGTCAGCGGTGTCGAAAATACGCAGGTCCCCGGCATCATCCAGCAGCACAAGATGCTCCCCGTGGGGATCCAGGCGGTGGCTTTCCAGTGACACGGCTGCGCCTTCTGTCCAGTCCAGTGCTTCGGCATCACCGTCTTCCGGGTGGATGATATAGATGCTGTCACCGGCATAACCCACGAAGTGGCTCAGCTCGTGATGACTGTCGAAGCTGCCGATACGCTCGCCGGCAGCCAAGCCAAGGGTGGCGTTGGTGATCTTTTCGGCGGTGAAATCCTCTCCGTCCTGATGGACGATCAGGATGCCATCGCTACAGCCGAACACCGAGTAGTCTTCGTTGGAGCCGGCGCCATGAAGGTCCGGACAGGTCGGAACGATGGTGTCTTCCTTGTGATAGTGATCGCCGTGCTGGTGGTAGACATCAACGGTTTCCGGGAGGCCGGAGGCGGCAGTGCGGAAGGTGGCCAGCAGTACATCGCCTCGTGGTTCGGCCACGCCATGATGGGCGCTGGCGAGGGTCTGGCTGGCTACGCTGGAGGCGGTTTCCAGCGATTCATCTGTGAGCAGTTCCACCTGGGCCATGATGGCGTTGGCGGCATCGCCGTCATAGAACAGGGCGGCTTGTTCACCATGAACTCGGAAGTGGGTGGGCGCCGGGCCTGTGAGCGTGCCCGCAAAGGAGGGGATCACTTCGTCCACATGGTCGTCATGCAGGTAGAGGCCGCCATCAACGATCTGAACCTGGTTGTCATCTCGCTGCACGGCCAGCACAAAGCGCTTGCCCGGGCTGGTGTAGAGCGCACTGGCGTCATGGTCGAGAGACAAGGTGCCGGGTAGCAGGGCGCCGGCCTCCAGGTCGTACATATACAGTTGGGTGCCGTCGTCATCAGCGGCAATAACCAGGCGGCCGGGATGATCACTCTCGGCATGGTCGTGTTCGTTTTCACTGCTGCCCAGCGAGCTGGTGCCGGTTTCGTTACAGCCGGCCATGGTGAAGGCTGCAAGCAGAGACAGGGGCAGGGCTGCGTTTTGTTTCAGGTTTTTCATCATGCGTTGCATGGTGTTCTCCATATTCATGTTGTTGTGTCCGGCGGAGTAAAGGCGCCGGCACAGATGCCGTTAACGTTGCGGCTCATCAAAATTCAATGCGGGTACCCACGGTGACATTGCGACCTGGCTCCGGCACGGTGCTGGCGAGGAAGGAAGAGTGGTTGAATACCTCTTCGCCCAGCAGGTTGTTGCCGCGCACATAGAAGGTGTAGCGCTGGTCGCCACGTAGCCGGTAGCTGAGGGTCGCGTTGACCATGTCGTAGGACGGGGTGGTGTCCTCAAAGCCCGCGATCTGGTCCTGGGCAAAGCTGCGGTAGAACTCCAGTTCTCCGTCGAAGTTGCCCAGGTAGCTGTTGAGGCGTGTCCCTAACCGTTTGGCGGGGATGCGGGGCAGGTAGCCGCCATCATCGAAGGTGGCGCGCACCGTATCACCAAAGACCGTGATGCCCACCGGGTCGATGCCGTAGTAGCTCAGTGACGCTTCGGCACCGGTGAAGGTGGCGTCACGCTGGCTGTACTTGATCAGGCGGAAGTCCTCGATCTGGTCGAGGGTGCGGGCATAGATGTAGTTGTTGATGCGGTTTTCGAAGATGCCAAGATCAAACAACCAGTCGCCCTGGGTCTTGCGCAGGTTCAGGTTGGCGTTGAGGCTGACTTCGTCATCCAGATCGCGCTGCCCGCCACCACAGTCACTGAGCAGGCCGCATTCGTAGGTGTTGGTGGCCAGGTGAACGCCTTCCGCATAGAGCTCCTGGGCGCTGGGTGCGCGACCAGAGTGCCCCACGGACAGCACCAGCTCGTAGCCGGGTACAAAGCGCCAGTTGGCCGCACCGGAGAAAGACGCGTTATCGGCGGTGACTTTGGCCAGGGCCTGGCCGTTGCGATCGTCCGGCGTCTGGGTGAGGTGCTCCTGGCGGGCCCCCAGTTCGAAGGACCATTGCTCATTGAGGGTATATTCCTCTACCGCAAAGACGGCAATGGATTCGGTCTCCGTCTTCGGTACGAAGGCTTCACCGCCCAGTGAGCTGAAGTCGAAGTGGGTGTATTGCAGGCCCACAACGCCGCGCCAGTTACCCAGCGGTTTGTGTTCCACTTCCAGCCGCGCATCGCCGCCCCTGTTGGTGAAGGTGCTGCCGATGGTGCCTTCCTCAATTTCGTGGTGGCGATAATCGGTGTGATTGCCACGGAAACGAATAGCGGTCACCCCGGCGAAGGGCTCGCGGTATTCACCACGGGCATCCACCCGGCGGCTGGCCAGGTCCACATAGGGGACGATCTCGCCATGGTCGTGATCATGGCCGCCGGTGGGGCAATCCAGGCTGGAGCCGTTGGCCCCGCACTCCTCGAATTCGTGGCTGTGGCCGGGCAGGCCATAGTTGTCGCGACGGTAGCTGTAGGCCATGCCGAAGTAGCCCTGATCACCGATCCAGGAGGCGCCAATGCTGCCATTGTCGCTTTCCGCATAGGTGCCGGGCACGGTGAGTTCTTCGAAGCCATTCACTTCGTAGTCGTCCGCATCACGGCGACTGCCTTCCACCCGGAACACCAGATTGTCGGTGGCCGAGAAGGTGAGGCCGGCGGCAGTGGCGTTCTCATCGGCCACAGTATTGGCCCGGGCCGCCACGAAACCTTCCACCTCTTCGCGGGGGCGCTGGGTGGGGATGCGGGTGTCGAGCACGTTCACCACACCGCCGCTGGCACCGCTGCCATAGAGCAGGGTGGACGGGCCGCGCAGGACTTCGATCTGGCGCGCCAGCATGGGATCCACGGTAACCGCGTGATCCGGGGAAATACTGGAGGCATCCAGGACCTGGGAGCCATCATTGAGGACCCCCACGCGTGGGCCGCCCAGGCCACGAATGACTGGCCGGCTGGCGCCGCCGCCAAAGGTGTCACTGTGGACACCGGGTTGGTCTTTCAGGGTTTCCCCAAGGGTATTCTGGCTCTTCTGGGTGAGGGTTTGCTGATCCATCACCGAATAGGGCGTGCTGGGGCTGCTACTGCCCAGCGGCAGGGCGGACACGTCCACTTGCTTTAGCTCGTGGACCTGGTCTGCGGCTGCGCTGTTGCTTTCCGCTTCGGCCAATACTGCCGTGGGCGCCAACAGGGCCACGGCGACGCACCCGGTCAGGGTCTGGCGTCGAAATATCATAACTACCTCTGTCTCTAGCGTTCATGCAGGGCATGAATGAGGGCACGAGTAAAAGGGCGCAGCCGGAGAAAAGCGGCTGGCCGGACTCGTGCCGGAAACACGTTTGTTGCTGATCGCAGGCAGGCGCAACAGGCCGGGCTCTCAAGGAGAGGGGCAAAAGGTGATGCGCCAGTATGATCAGGGATCAGTAACGGGAATCAGGCAGAAACAGGGGGGCCGCGGGGCGGGTAGGGATTGCGCTTGCTGCGGAGCACCACGGCGGTGGCGGGCGCGAGCGGAACGGGTTCGGTGCGTTTCGCGACCGGTGCACTGTAGACGCTGGGCAGTGCCAGCATGCCATGGCCGTGGGTACACACCTGGCAATCAGCGGAAGCCAGCAGCTCCTTGGTGGGGCTGTGCTGGCCGGCGTCGATGTGGGCCGGGGCGTGCCATGCCAGCAGCAGCTGGGCACAGAACAGGCCGAGTACCAGAGACAGTGACAGGCCGCGATGGTAGCGGTTCAGCATGGCGGGGATCATGGTGATGTCCCCCCGCTGTTGTCACCGCATGGCGATGTGCATTGGTGTGCTTCCGGGTCAGGCTCGGTGCCGGGCACATAGTCAAAACCGCCCGGGTGCCAGGGGTGACACTTGCACAGTCGCTTCGCCGCCAGTGCGCTGCCGCGCAGGCTGCCATGGGCAACTACCGCCTGCCGGGCGTATTCCGAGCAGGTGGGGTAGAAGCGGCATTGATTGCCTATCCAGGGGCTCAGCACCTTCTGGTACAGCCAGATGGCGCCAAGCAGAAGCGATTTCACGTGACCAGCACTGCCTGTCGTAAGTTGTAAAAAAAGCATGATATAGCCATCGCGTGGGGAGATACCAGTGCTGTTCCATGGTCGTAATAAGCAGCGTGATAAGAAAGTGTTGCGATTTCATGATGATGCAACGCTAAAGCAGCCTCAGGGCAACGAGGAGAGACCATGAGCAAAGTGACAGGATGGACCCGCCCGGTACGCGTATCGGCATTGGCCGTGAGCTTGATGTTGTCTGCCGGTTCCATGGCGGCAGACTGGGAAACTGTGAATGAAGGCAAGGCCCGCACGGACATCAATACCTACGAGAAGGCCATGAAAGACAGCCCGGTGAAAGCGTTTCGGGGTGTCACCGAAGTGCAGGCGCCGGTGCTGAGCGTGCTGGCGGTGATGGCGGATAGCAGTGCCTGCGCGGACTGGTTGTATCAGTGTCAGTCACTGGAGTTACGCGATAACGATCAGGCCTATATCCGTTTCAAGGGCATCTGGCCGGCCAAGGACCGTGATGCGCTGATCAAGACTCAGGCCACCCAGAACGAGGAAACCGGTGCTATTACCCTGGCCTCCCACGCCGTAGACGGCGAGCCGGAGCACGAAGGGTATGTGCGTGTTGCTGCGCTGGAAGATCAGTTCGTGCTGACGCCGTTGGATAATGGCTGGACCCGCATCGAATTCGAAACCTTTATCGATCCGGGAGGCAATGTGTCTTCGGTGGCCAACGTGATTTCCCACAAGGCGCCCCAGGAAACCCTGCAGGGGCTACGCGAGATGGCCAGCAGTGACTCCTACCAGAAGGCCACGCTGGAGCAGGCGGTGAAGCGTTACCCGGGACTGAAAGGGATGGATCTGCCGCAGAGCCATCAGCCTGAGTGAGAAAAACATCAGCCTTGAACTGCCCTCGGCAGCGCCGGTAATTGGGGCCAATACCCCGGCCGGCGGTTGCTTCCTCGTGCGCGGGCAGCATACTGCGGCCAGCGTTTGGGATGATGTATTCCTGTTGACGAGAAGAGTAAGGAGAAGACCTTTGCGAGCGATGTTTGTGGCGTTGTTGTTGGCCCCTCTGGTGCTGGTGAACCCGGCCTGGGCGGCAAACTGGAAAACCAACCATGAGGGTGAGGCCCGGGGAGATGTCACCACGTACGTGCGCGATGTTTCCAATAGCCCGGTGAAAGCCTTCAAGGGCATTGTCGAAGTGAAGGCATCCGCCACCTCGGTGCTGGCGGTGATTACCGCCGTGGACACCTTCCCGGAATGGATCTTCCAGAACCAGGGGGCCAAGCGGCTGTCGGTGGAAGACCGTGAAGAAATTCACATGCGCTTTCACGGTATCTGGCCGGTATCGGACCGGGACGTGGTGCTGGCCAATACACTGAGTCAGAACGAAGACTCCGGCTCGATCACCCTGCATAGCGTGAACGCCGACAATGTGCTGGGAAAGCAGGATGGTTTTGTGCGTATTCCCGCGCTGGATAACCAGTTCATCATTACTCCCATGGACGATGGCTGGGTGCGGGTGCAGTTCGAAACCTTTGTGGATCCGGGCGGCAGCGTGCCGGTGTGGCTGGCGAACCTGGTAGCGACCAAGGCGCCGCTGGAAACCCTGCAGGGGTTGAAGGTCCAGCTGGAAAAGCCGCGCTTCGCCAATGCCACCCGGAAAGATTTGCCGCCACTGCCAGGGATAGACAAACTGTCACTGGAAGACTGATTCCCCGGTATCCGCCCGGGGGCGTTCATGGACGTGGTGCACCCGGGTAATCCGCCCGGGCAAGGATGCGATGGCGAGCCATGGTG
>Ga0207895_1000141_pt1 | contig 39358 bp, 37 predicted proteins | sample MalvirmetaMSP112_FD_184230 | JGI IMG/M metagenome (GOLD analysis project Ga0207895, IMG submission 184230) | Marine viral communities from the Deep Pacific Ocean - MSP112 (SPAdes) | ecosystem: Environmental > Aquatic > Marine > Oceanic | place: Pacific Ocean | collected 2011-05-24 | reverse complement strand
CCATTGAATTGCTCGGCAATGGATTCCACGATAGTCAGCCCAAGCCCATGCCCTTGTTCAGGCAGTCGACTGTTTGGTTGGTCATTGCCGTGCTCGCTGGTTGACGGGCTGTGGCCTCCATCGCGAATGATAAGCTTGACCATATCTCGATGATTCGACACCTGGCAGGAAACCCTCAGCTCCACCGGCTGGTCATGGCTGGAAAATTTCAAAGCATTTTCAAGCAGGTTCCTTACCGCGATAACCACCAAGGGGTGTGGCGCGTTCACGAAAACGTCCTCGGTTTCCAGATTCTGTTTTACTCGTTCTCCCCCCGGCATATCCACGAGCGCTTCGCGTATGGCGATGCTTACCGCACAGGGCTCAAACTCGCGCCAGTCATCCCGGCTCTCCAGACGCGCCAGCATCAATAACTGCTCGGCGACATTCTGTAGCCGCAGAACACCCGTTTCCGCCCTGGCCAGGGCCAGTTGCTGCTGTTCCCCGTCAATGCGACGGGCTACTTGCAGGTGGGTTTTAATTCCGGTCAATGGCGTCCGGAACTCATGAGCCGTATTGCTGGCAAACCGCTGTTCGCGAATCACCGTTCGCTCGACACGCGCAAACAGAGAATTCAGTGTGCTGACAATGGGGTTGAGTTCGGCAGCAGCGTTACCGATTGAAAGGGCCTTGAGGTTGGAAGGTTCTCGTAACTGGAGTTCGCGATAAAGCTTTTGCAGAGGTTCCAGCCCCCTGCGCACCCCCCACCAGAGGACGACCAGGCTACCGAGCAATGCCAGGGAAAAGGGCACGACCATCACGAGGATGATGCCGTTTTCCAGTTGTCTGCGCTCTGTCCCCCGGTCAGCCGTCGTTATCAGCAGGCCATCCTGTTCCAGGGTATAAAGCCGCCACTCTTCCCCCGAAACGGTGCGAGTGGTAAAACCAGGCTCTGCATCTGACAAGGAGGCCCCGCGTGGACCGGCGGTCTGCATCAGGATTTCGCCAGTAGCTGATCGAATCTGACACGCGACGCCCTCACTTAAGGGTGACATCAGTAATGGCTCCCTGGATGCCTGAGAGAACGGCTCTGGCTGTTGGGCGATCAGGCCGGCGACCATGTTGGCTGAAGCGGCGAGGCGCTGATCCAGTGTTTCCGATACCTTGTTTCCCAGATGCAGGTACATCAACATTGCCACGGTCAGCCACAGTACGATCAGGGACAGGCTGAGCATAGCCAGGAGGCGGCTACGGAGACTCATGTTTTCGTGCCCGTGGCCTGTACCGGCGGTCCCAACCGGAAACCAACCCCACGTTCCGTGATAATCAGATTTTTACCGAATTTTTGTCGAAGATGATGGATATGAACGTTCAGGGCATTGCTTCCGACCTCGGTGTCCATACCGTAAAGTCCATCTTTCAGACGCTCTTCACTCAACACCACCCCCCGAGAATTGAGGAGCTTTTCCAGTAACGCCAATTCCCGCCGGGACAGGGATACCGGTTCGGCGGCAAGAAAGACCTCTCCCGTGGAAGGGCGCAGCGTCAGATCGCCATGACAGATCTCTGACACGACTCTGCCTGCCGCTCGGCGCACCAGTGCGTGCAAGCGCGCGGCGAGCTCGTCCAGTTCAAACGGTTTGAGGACATAGTCATCGGCTCCGGCTTCAAGCCCTTCGATCCGACGTTGCACCGCATCCCTGGCGGTGAGGATCAGTACCGGAGTGTGCACATCCGCAGCTCGCCATTGCATCAACACCTCAAGCCCGTCTATATCGGGCAGCCCGAGATCCAGAACAACCACGTCAGGATTGAACTGCTTCAGCGCATGCTGCGCCTCCCGAGCGGTTCGAACATGATCGACCACACAATGATGAAGTTCCAGCCCGGCCCTTAAACCGGATGCCACAAGTTCGTCATCCTCCACCATTAGAACGTGCACTTTGACTCCCTCAGTTGGATTGCTCCGCAGCACTTTATGGTGTCCGTGGGCATTGAGCAATACGTAGAGACTGAGGGTGCGTCACGTTGGCATACCAGATTGTCGCAGGGTGGACTGCCTCTGCATTTCGTGCCGGTCAGCTCTTAATGTTGACTTAATTCGGCTGGTTGACACTCCCGTTCCGAAGAAACAGACGGTTGCACAATTCATCCAGTCAGGGGACTCGTGAGTGGGAATCTTTAGAGCACTGCTTTTACTATTTGCCTTTTGGGGGGCTGTAGGCACCTCAATGGCAAACGCACAGTCGTTGGAAGGAGGGGGCAATGAGTTCCTGCCTGTCGAAGAGGCGTTTCAATACGATGTTCAGGAACACAGTGACGGCGGGATTCGACTATCCTGGCGCATTGCACCCGACTATTACCTTTACCGTAAGCGCATAGAGGTCCAAGGGCAAAACGGAGAACTAGAAGAGGTCATCTACCCGGCTGGTGTGACCATCTCTGACGAGTTTTTCGGGGAATCAGAAGTTTACTATGACAGCGCCGATTTAATCATCAGCCCCGGGAATGCTGAAGTACTCAAGTTGAGCTGGCAGGGCTGTGCGGAGGCCGGTCTGTGCTATCCCCCACAGAATGCGACTATTAACCTTACCGACAACGCCTCTACCTTGCCAGAAGGCCCCGCCTCGCCTGCTTCCGATGGATTGGCAGCCGATCAATCTCTTGCCGGTCAGCTGGCTGACAGTGGCTTGCTCTGGAATCTCCTTGTCTTTTTTGGTTTGGGCTTGCTGCTTGTGTTCACGCCTTGTGTGCTCCCAATGATCCCGATCCTGTCATCTGTAATCGTGGGCAGTGGGGCGCGCCGTACCCGGGCATTCTGGTTGTCGCTGTCATTTGTTCTGGCCATGGCCGTGACTTATTCAGCGTTGGGGGTAGTGGCCGCACTCGCGGGAGCCAATCTGCAGGGAATGCTCCAGCAACCACTGTTCATCGGGCCCCTGGCGGTCATCTTCGTCGTACTTGCACTGTCCATGTTTGGTCTTTATGAGTTGCAATTGCCGGCGCCAATCCGTGACAGGCTGGAACGTGCCAATAGCCGTCAAACTGGAGGTAGCCTTGCCGGAGCCGCCATTATGGGTTTCTTTTCAGCCCTGCTAGCGAGTCCATGCATGACCGCTCCCCTCGCCGGTGCGCTGCTCTTTATCGCTGACAGTGGTGATGCAGCTCTGGGTGGTATGGCGCTCCTGGCTTTGGGTTTGGGTATGGGTGCTCCCTTGCTGATATTGGCAACGTTGGGGTCCAGCGTGTTGCCGAGACCGGGCGTGTGGATGGCGGCCATCAGGGCGGTATTCGGAGTCATCTTGCTGGGCACTGCTATCTGGTTTCTTGACCGCATTCTCGATAACTCCCTGGTATTGGCACTGTGGGGCGCACTGGCTATAGGCACAGGCCTCAGCCTCTGGCGGGCTGGCGGCACCATCAAGATGAAGGGACTCCGCAATCTGCTGAGCAGCAGCGGAATGGTGGTCATTCTCTGGGGTGCACTGATGGTCATTGGCGCAGCTGCTGGTGGGCATCAGATGCTCTATCCCCTCGAAAAGCTGACGCGCAGCGAAGTAGTCATGACGGCCGGCATGGAAACCAGCGAACAGAGCTTCGAAGACTTCAAGTCCTGGCCTGACCTTCAGCGGAATCTGGCCGCGGCTGGCGAGCGTGGCCAATGGACTCTGGTGGATTTCTACGCCGACTGGTGCATCTCCTGCAAGGTGATTGAGGAGGAAGTATTTGGCGACCCGAGGGTCCAGCAAGCGTTCGGGGACATGACCTTGTTGAGGGCAGACGTCACAAAAAATGACGAGATCGATCAGGAGTTGATGCGGCGCTTGCAGGTATTAGGGCCGCCTACGGTAATGATTTTCGGGCCTGATGGGCAAGAGTACCGAGCCCAGCGAACTATTGGCGAAATTTCGGCAGAGGCGTTTCTGAAACGTCTCGATACAGCTCGCTCATCTTAATACGGAGCAATCATGCAAACTGTCAGTATTGGCCCCCTGGGCTTTTCATTTGCGCACGTTCTACTGGTGTTGTCCTTTGTCGTAGCGTTGCTTGTGGGTGCTCTATATGGCCGAAGGCACGGGGTATCGATAGGCGGGACCCTGGTGGATGCCCTTCTCGTATCGCTTGTCACGGCCAGGATTGGTTTCGTGGTTCTGTATTTCGAGCATTTCAAGGATGCCCCGCTGGATATCATCGATATTCGTGACGGTGGGTTCAGTGTCTATGCCGGTGTGTTCGGAGCTGTGGCCTTTGGCGCATGGCGTATGTTTCGCCGGATTTCGATCAGAAAGCCTCTGGGTATTGCGATGCTGTCTGGACTGATGACCTGGGGCGCACTCTCACTGACGGTAAATCTGATCGAAGTACAGGCGCGAGAAATACCGGATAGCGGTTTATCAACACTGGATGGTGAGTCGGTCACTCTCGTCGACCTAAAACCCGGCAAGCCCAAAGTGGTGAATATCTGGGCGAGTTGGTGCCCGCCCTGTATCCGGGAAATGCCAGTACTGGAAAGTGCTCAGGAGCGTTTTCCCGGCATCACCTTTGTTTTTGTCAATCAGGGTGAACAGATCGAAACCATCAATTCTTTTCTGGGGCAGCATGATCTCTCGATCAGGAATGTGCTAAGCGACGTCAGCGGCAGCCTTGCTGGTGCTACGGGCAGCCACGCCTTACCGACCACCCTGTTCTACGACGCGGAGGGCCGTCAGGTAGACGTCCATATGGGCGAGCTGTCCAATGCTAGCCTCGCACAAAAGCTGGAAGTCTTCGAACGTTAGCAGTCCAATTCATCAGGAGGTTTATCAATGACTCGAATACATAAACTGAGAACGAAACCAACACTGCTTGTTGTCACCTCTCTTGCAGCAATGCTTGCAGGACTTGGCGCCAGAGCTGAAAGTGCTCACCCGGATGCAGTTCAGGTGCTGGTGGAGCAAGGGGTAGATATTGTCGATCGATTTGACGCACCCGGAGGCATGACCGGTTACGTGGGGACAATGCAGGGAAGGCCGGTGTCTTTTTACCTGACCTCTGATAAAAAGCACGTGGTTATCGGGCCTATGCTGTCTGAAACGGGTAAGAATCTCACGGAAACCAATATCCGGAAGTCGATAACCGGACCGCAAAATGAAGAGGCCTGGTCGAAGCTGGAAAATAGTGACTGGGTCCGGGACGGCAAAGAAAGCGCCCCGGTGGTGATATATACCTTCACCGACCCGAACTGCCCCTATTGTCATCGCTTCCGCGAGGCTGCCAAGCCCTGGATCGAGGCAGGCCGAGTGCAGTTAAGACATGTCATGGTTGGCATACTGAAGCAGGACAGCTTGCCCAAAGCGGCGACCATTCTGGGGGCTGAAGACCCGGAATCCGCGCTGCACGAAAATCAGCGTAGTTACGAGAATGACGGCATCGCAGTCGACAGGGAGGTTGTTAGCGCAAACCATAAACGGGTGACCGCCAATAACAGCCTGATGAGTAATTTGGGGCTGAGCGCTACGCCCAGTACCTTTTATAAAGCCGATGACGGGACTATCGCGATGAAACAGGGCCTCCCTCGACCAGAAGAATTGGAAGACATGATGGGCAGCAGCCAACCTTGATATGAATTCAAAGATTTGGTCAAGATTTTTAGGTCAGCAATGAGCCCTTCAACGAATAATGCGCCGTCAATGGCACCGACTGATATTCGCAACCCAGATGCTAAGCAGCTTGTGGATGGGGCCGGCCATCTGAACAAAAAAAAGCTGACCTTGAGAAGGGACGAGTGGCCAACCAAGGCCACTCGTCAAAATCTACCCATTAGCCGACTTCGTGGAATCGAGGCCTCTTTTCAAATTTGATACAACTGAGGAATTGCCCAGTAAATCCTCACCTGCGGCGACAGGATAAAACTCCTCCACCACCTAGCCCGAAAAATTCATAAAAAAAGGCGAACCTTGCTCAACCCATTGATATAATGGGAGTTACGACAATAACGCTTCGGAAGAAGCTAAACAAGGTTCGCCCATGTCCAATTCTATCCCAACTCAACTGCGCTTTCCTCCCTTTGCCGGCTTTACCGTGCGAGCTGATTTCGAGGGCGGAGCGTTGTCATCCGACTTTGGCCCCCTGCTGCTGCGTGGGGTGGACCAACAGATTGGCCTGGTTCATCGACTGGCCCAGGCCATCGACGACCGCCGTCACGCCTCTTATATCGACCACTCACTTTCCGATCTATTAACTCAGCGGATCTTCCAGATCGCCTGTGGCTATGCCGATGCCAATGACGCCAACACCCTGCGCCGTGACCCGATGTTCAAGCTCGGCACCGAACGCAAGCCGCTTGAGCCAGAGCAGGATCTGGCCAGCGCACCGACCTTCTCGCGCCTGGAAAATGCCGTTAACACCCGCGACCTTTACCGTCTCGCCGAGGCCTTTGTAGAGCAGTTTGTCGCCAGCTACGCCAAGCCTCCAGAGATGATCGTGCTGGACATGGATCACTCCGAAGACCAGACCCACGGCCAACAGGAACTGGCGTTTTATAACCACCATTACCAGAGTCACTGCTACCTGCCACTGTTTCTGTTTGAAGGTCTGTCGGGCAAGTTCATTACCGCGGCACTGCGCCCCGGCAAACGCCCGACGGGGGCAGAGAACGCAATGATCCTCAAGCGGGTGCTCAAACGGCTGCGCCAGCATTGGCCCGAGACCCGCATCCTGCTGCGTGGTGATGCTCATTTCGCCAACGTGGAATTGATGCAACTGGCGCTCGACGATCCGTACACCGATTTCCTGTTCGGCCTGGCCGGCAACAGCCGTCTGAAAAAACTGGCCGAGCCACACCTGCAATCCACCCGGCGGCTGCACGATACCCGCTGCCATAACGCTCGCCTCGCGGAACAGGCCCCGCCGCAACGCTCGCGCACCTTCCACGAGATCGATTATCAGGCCCGTTCCTGGCCACAGGCGTTTCGCACTGTCCTGAAAGCCGAAACCATGGCCCTCGGCGATAACCCCGCTTCGTCGTCACCTCCCTGGAAGAGTCAACCCCGGAAATACTGTACGCCGAGCTGTATTGCGCCCGGGGCCAGGACGAGAATTTCATCAAGATGATGAAAAACGACCTGGCCAGCGACCGCACCTCGGATTGCCGCTTTGCGGCCAACCACCTGCGCCTGTTTTTCTCCTGCGCCGCCTATGTGCTGCATCACGCCTTGCGCGCCGAACTGTTGCAAGGCACCGAGTTGTCCCAGGCCCAGCCCTCGACGGTCATCATCAAGCTGTTCAAGCTGGCCGTACGGGTGGTGCAGTACAAAGACCGCATCAAGCTCCACCTGCCAGGTAGCTGCCCGGTCAAGGCCCTTCTGCACACAGTCACCGAACGGTTATATCGCCTGCCTCGGCCCAGGTTAAACACCGGCTGAGCCGCCGTCGGCGCTCGTGGCCACCTCCATCTCGGGCTCGGGAGGCCTTCCCTCGCCCGGACGCTGGAATTGATCAAATAATAAACACTTAAGGCCGGTGACTGGATGACATCAGAGCGACATTGGCGCGCATACTACTAATAATTCTCATATCTGGGCGTAATGGGCTAACCGAGAAAATTTCGTGGCTGCTGCTTGGGGTGTTTATGAAATGTTCGGGCTAGTATATCTCATCCTCATCAAACTCAAACAGCGCATTGCCGAACCCCTTCGCTGCGGCCGCATCCAGCGCAGTCTGGTCAACGCCTTCTTCCTTTACCCGCCTGGCCTTTTCCCTTGCCTCAGCCACCGCTTCCTGCAGTGACAGTCCTTCCTTGAACCGAATATCCACCCTTTCATGTGCCTCGTTTCGACCACAAACACGCCGAAGGCAGATGTGAAGAAAAGCTCTGACTCGAATGTTCGCTTTTGTTTAGCTGGGCCCTGAGTATGCCCTGGTCGAAAAGCGGACATCCAGGATGAGCGATCAACGCCGTCGTTCAGCGGTACCCTTATAACGCAGCGAAAACGGCATCCGGTGAAGGCCGTCAGGCCCGGAAGGAAAAGAAGCACTTGGTTAAATACTGAAGATCACACGAACAAGGTAAATACTCGTTGCCAAAATGGCGACAGCAAGCGTTATGTACGAGCTATGAATGAGCCAATACCGCTTTGATTTATATTGCTTGTTTTCCTCCCAGCTTTGTTCAGATTCAGGCTTGTTCAACTCCTTTGTCAGCGCAAAGAACCTTTTGGCGTCGACCCGAAGTTCGTACAAGCATAAACCCACTGTAGCGACGAATGAGACCAGAGCGACTGACAGCAACCATTTGTCGGTAAAACACAAATCGCCTCCACCCGACTTGGTGAGGGCAAGAAAAAACACACCTGTAGCGCCTGACGAAACAGAGAGAATATAAGCCCGTAAGCGGTTCCCAGCATCTTTAGCCAGCTCATGGTATTTGGCGATTTCTTCAGCTTTATCCATAGGCATTCAACGCTCGCAACATGCGCGGCTGTGGAATGGAGTCGAAGGCACAATGTGATGGGGGTCGCTGTGCCTGCTTTGGTTATTACTTGGTTCCATTTAAATCCTCAATTTTCTCACGCAACTCTTCGATTCTTGCCGGAAGCACAAAAAAATATTCGATCAGTTCTTCTGCCAAATCCAGCATCAGTTGGGAAACTTCTTGTGTTGGCTCAGCCTCCAGGTCGAAATGCGCTCCCAGGTTACCGCCCTTGCGAATGGCCTCTGCTATTTTCAATATTGGCTCCGAGAGATCTTTTGTCTCAGGAAGTTTTGCTACTTGCTTGGCGAGTGGGAGGGACTGGAATTCTGATGGAAGCAGAGATTTCGTTACACCTTCTAATAGTCTGCGGGTTAGAACAGCTGTGGCTCCCCACTCTTGAGTATTGAATACGTTAACCGCAGAGGCATAAGCTCGTTTAAGCGGCTCATCCAAACCGTCTCCATCAACAATTTCCGGGAGCGCCTCTCTACCCGGCGGCTTAGCGTGAATGTAAAGTTGTTCGCCATGGGCGAGGGTTCCTGTTTCACCTTTATGGTTCAGCAAAAAGAACATGGCAGGTGTTTGACATGCCGGACATCGAACTACTGCGATTCTCGTGTTCTGTGGCGCCGGACTCCATTTTGCTGTCGCAAATGATACTAAGCGTCCGCATTCCGGACACTGAGAATCGATCGATGAAGGTAAGAAGACGGAAGATTCCTTTTTCCACCTTGGGATCTGGTCATTCGACAGTCGGTACATAGATAGCCTTAACACTCGCAGCATGCACGCCCATGAGATGGATCCAAAGGCGCTATGGCGTGGACGCGGCCTTGCCTGTTGTAGTTTGTTTATTCAACGAAGAATTATTTCAGATGCAATGGTAGTAGCTTTACCGGAGCTATTGACGCTAACGCAGTTGATTTTACACGCCTTTGTTATTTTGTCCCGAAAATACTGTTCTTTAAAGACCTCTCTGAAATCCGGAATTGCAGTCCGAATACAGCGTCATGTTATGAGATTACTGCATTAATTCGCTTATATCTCTGGTTAAACGCCTCTTTGCCGCCTTCCATAACTCGGCATATCTCATTCCGTATGGAAGGTTCTTGGAGCCCACCCTGTGTTACGATTCGAGTCTGCCCTGACCTTACATCAAGGGCGATGACGTTTTCTGCATCACCGTTCACTACTATGTTGGCGTTGTGCGTAACCACCAATACCTGTCGCCTCTGTTTAATCTCTCGAAGTTGCGTCACGATCAGGTCGTAGATTAAGTGGTTGTCGAGATCGTCTTCTGGCTGATCAAGCACCAGGGGCTCATCACCATAAGAAAGGATAAAGGCAAGAAGGGCTGCGGTCTTTTGCCCAGGTGATCCCTGCTCTACAGGTTTGAAACTCTCGCCATCCCTGAGACTGTACCGAACATCCAGCGAGTCATCGGGGAACCAGCACAAGATTCGATCTATTTGCTCGGGAGACAATCCTTGGATATGGGAGACAAAACGTCGATCTTTGGCTGCAGCCACCGCCGTTGTATCGTTTGCATGAATGGCGAGCAGCGATGATTTCAATGCTGCAATTTTTTCTTCCATCGTTTTGGAAGAGTTCTGCGTCAATGTAGCCAGTAGGCCCTCATCCCCGTCGACCACGCCGATGTCGCGGTCAAAGCCGCCATTGCCCCGATCGATTAGTTTACGGAACTCTTCTTCGACCGTGATCTTGTTTCCAAACGGGATGACATCGATCTGTACATATGAGTTGCCGACGAGGGTATCCTTGAGAAAGTCCTCGCGAAGTATGGTTATCTTGGCTCTATGTTCATGGAGCTTGACCAAGCACTCTTCAGCGCTCTTCCGATGCTGCACAAGAGCTTCTCTCTTCTTGTGAAACCCATTGAGCCTTTCCTCAAGATCTTGACGCTGTCTAACCAGAACACCATATGCGGAAGGATCGCCTGCGCCTGCTGCGCTGAGTTGACCGAGGAGATCGGTATATTCCCGGTTAACCGATGCAATTTTTTTCGATATTTCAAGGCCTGGCCGCGCTTGACTCCATGCGCGCTTCGCATCATCAATTCGCTGCGCGATTGCATTCATCTCACTCTGAAGTTTCTCAAAGGTCGCACGAATGCCCGCTGCAGCGTCGACCAACTCTTTATCCGCTGCAACCTCAACGTTGAAATGCTGTGAATCCAATTCTGGTGGTAACAGGCTTGCTGAAACATCCCGGACCTGTTTGGCGGAACCTTCCCAGGTCTTTTCCCAATAGTCGATGGCCTTGCTCTGGTTCTGTCTGAGCTGGTAATCCTTCAGGATATCCGCGTGGCCTGCCTTTTCAAAAACCTCGAGCTTGCGTTTGACGTCCTCTAGCTGCCCTTTGATTACCGATTCTTCCTGAAGGCCAGACTGGACTTCGCGCTCTTGGGCACGAATAGAGAGATATTTGGAAATCAGTTCATCCCATTCAAGTTGCCAATCACGATGATCGACTGCCGGGGCATCATCGACGACTTGCAACAACGCCTGGGGATGCTTCGCTAGCTCGAATATCTGCTTCTGACTGTAAATTCTGATGGGGAATCGTTGCGCTATGTCTCCCTCGGAAGCGCTCCAGGTTCCTGGAGCGGTCTCTTCCTCAATGGCGTATTTGCTTTCGGTGTTAGACCAGGTGATACGAAAACGTCCGCCGTCTTTTCGAAAACCGACGGTGATTTTAGTGGAATTCGTTAAGAGTCCTTCATCCTGACGACTACCTGAGGTTTGGCTGTACTTGGCGAATTCATTTTCCAAGGTTTTAGGTATCTCTCCCTTCCGTTTGAGAACAATCCGGAGGAACTCCAGTGAAGTCGATTTCCCGGTTCCTCGACCGCCAATGATGGTGTTGAGCCAAGGATTCAATTGGCAGGAAAAGGATTGACCTCTGCCAAGGAACTTCGCGTCGTCAACGACGATGCTTTCGATGGCAAGTTGTCCATGGGTATTGGGGTCACCGGTGAAGCAGTCCGAACGCTTTAGGGAGAGAGCACCATCAATGAGTGCTAGCCGCAACCCATCATAGGATGGTTCTGACATTTTTACCCAGGTAAAGTGACTGCCTGGGTAGCGTTGACCCTCGGATCCGGATGGATGATGGGAATCAGTTCCAAGAACTTCCGCCCAATCCAAATTCTTGCCGATGTAGAGCTGCGGCTTTGCATGCTCAAGGTCTGTGACCTCCATGGCAAATACGTTCGTATTGTCAAGAACTTGCTCCAGTGTATTACCGGAATAAACTGTAAAAAGTCCGCTGGCCTGATCGACATGAGCAGGGATTGCCAACCCGCCAGACCTTGCTATTTCGTCAATTACTTCAACAGCAGAGCATTCAGAGCAGCCGTCGCTTCTCCCTTTGGTAGCTCGATACCTCACAGCACCAAGAAGAGAATCGATGTCCGAGGTGGTCTTGTCTATGCCGAAAATAGCCAGAATATGGATATTCCCCTGAACGGTAATCTCGACGCCGGGGAACAGATAGAGCGGTCGATAATCCGGATGACCTTCGGATGACAACTCCAAGACTGCTTGCTTTAGAGGATCAATCCAGGCACCTGAATTGTGATCCGTCACCGCGACGCAATCGATGCCTTTCCGCATGTAGTTGAGCAGCCAATCCTTATGGGATATCTGCTTATGCTGGGCCTGGTCAGGGCCCTTTCCATAATCATCCGAGACCGGAGTATGATTGTGAAAGTCGAATTTCCACCACCGTGAGCCAATCCAGTTCATCTATACAGTTCCTGTTATTTTCTCACAACAGTAATTAGTCGGCGCGCCACATCATTGCTGAAATTTGACTGCAACATTATTACTGACTTTGAACCATCAATCGCGCTGCACATAAATATATAAAAACAATAGCTTAGACGAGCATAGCCATCTCTGCCATGTAATCATTCAGCGTCTGCAATTTGCTCCGCCAATCATACTGTATGAAATGGCTGTGATTAGCTTGGAAGCTCCTGAAGAAAGCCCTGAGTCGAATGTTCGCTTTTGTTTAATACGATACACTCATTCACTCCAAAAGCAGCGTGGAAATTCTTGCCTTATTTGGACCTAGGCTATCGGCAGCTCTATTTGAGCGCCCGAGAACGATTCAGGGTCAAGATCGAGACGCCTTCAAAGCATCATTGATAGCCTTTGAAATCACAGAGACAGCGTGAGGATCCAGTGAACCTTCGGAAGAAGAGTCGTCATTTGAACCGACGAAATATATCTCAGTTAGCTTTTTCTTGAGCTCGACCTGATCAGACTTTTCGAGAGAGCTTATGTAGGGATCAAGTGCTTTGATCTGGAGTGCAAAAGCCCTGGCGTTCTTTGCTTCGGATCGATGCCTGTTCGACTGCTGGGAACAAAATGCAGCTCCAAAAAGCAACACGCCGGTAAGGGATACACTCATAAACACTCGTGGCCAGTTGATCTGCGCATTCCCAGCCAAGCCTCCAAGTCCGCCATCTTCTTTAGCCGCAGTCACCTCAAACGTCGGAGCCGCTCGCTCAAACTGTGAATAGGCGAATACCAGCCAGATAGCGGTCAGACAAATGAATACAACAGAACCAATTCGCCAGTGATTAGCTTGCGTAGACTCCTCTTCTGCCGTCTTTGCATAACCACCGGAAATGCTATCTCCGGAAGTTAGCTCATAGAGATCTCGGATTCGTTGGTTCTTTTCCTTAGATTCTTCAACCAGGGCATCTAGGGAATTCTTCGTCTCTGACTGTAGTTTTTCCAGCTGCGCTTTTTTACTATTTTCGAGTTCGTCGAAAGACGAGCTTATTTCAGATGAGACCTCATCTCGCCAACTGGAAAATGATTCGCTGCGTTTCTCTTGAGCCTCGGAAAATTGTTGTTGCCATTGAGAGAGTTGTTGATCAACCTCCTGCCTTCGGGTCTCAATTAGGGTGTCGAGCTTTTCCTTCTGTTGTTCGAGTTCGTTGATTCGCTCCGTCAGTGAAGAAATATGCTGGTCTTGCTTTTGCCTTTCCGTGCTTATAAAGCTTGACAGCTTTTGAAGAGAAAATTCCACAGCATTGGTTGCAGACTCATCAAGAGATTCCGACGAAACTGCACCTAATAGCGCCGGAAAGTGAAGCAAGGCAGACATAGCCTCATTCGCTGTCTTTATGTGATCGTAGGTGTGCTTCGAGTTGAACGCTTGGACTTGATTCCAAATATTCTGATGTCTGAGCTGGCTATTAAGAGCATCCAATTGGGAGAAGGGGACGACTTCGGCATCCAGCTGCTTGAGCCCGTTCTTGAGAAATCCCAAAGCTTTTGACGCCCTCCGCATTTCCTCAATGCAATTTTCGTCGAGCTTCCGAGGATCTACGTCAAGCCAACTCGTCAACTGATCCAGCGACTCATGGACAGGATGATTGTCGAATGTCTCTTTCCAACGGCTCATTCATCTCTCCCTGATCTTTTGTGAAATATCACCTAGTAAAGAAATGGCTTCAGGGCCTTGCTCTAGCGATCTTCTACGAATTCAAAAAGTTCACCAACGCTACAGTTCAAATAGCGGCACAGCGCTTCAATTACTTCTAATTCAACCCGACTGGCAGTCTCATGATAAAGGCGGGTAATCGTGCCCCGGTTAACCCCAGTCTCTCTCGCCACATCGACGATTTTGAGTTTCTTCTCGCCCATCAGCTTAGACAGATGGCACTTAATCATTTGGCCCACCAAAGAACAAATTAACCCGCAGGAGATCAAAAAGACTTGTAAAACGTCTTCATGAGTGCATAATGATCTATAGGAGGACATTTTGAGGCGTAACGCGAACCTTTTGCCCTCCATGGCTGACAATATCAAAGGAGTTTTCTTATGTCACAGGAATATCTCACTACTGAAGAATTGGCCGAGCGGATCAAGTACGACACTCGAACCATTCGCGAACGTTTGAAAGATTCGGTCTTGCTTGAGGGTGTGCATTACTTCAGGCCCTTTGGTGGTCGCAAGATCCTCTACATTTGGGACGTTATTGAGCAGGACATGCTCAATCACTCAAGCAGCCATACCTTTACCGTGCCTATGGCCGGAGGAGGTGTATGCCGTGGGTAAAATCGTAGAGCGTCCGGAAACGGGCAAGCTGTTTTTTGACTTCAGATATGACGGCAAGCGTTGCAGGGAGCAGACAACGCTCGATAGTACGCCTGCAAATCGTAAAAAACTGGAAAGTATCCTGAAGAAAATCGAGGCGGAGATCACGCTTGGCACCTTCGAGTACCACCGCTACTTCCCCAGCAGCCCTCGTGCAAAGGAGTTCACCAAGCAAGCAGAACTACAACGAGCCAGGGAAGCACACGACACGCCGTTGTTCGAAACCTTCTCTAAAGACTGGCTCGACGAAATGAAGATCCAGTGGCGCCAGTCACACATCTCAACAGTGGAGGGAACGTTGAAGAACTACCTCAACCCCTATTTTGGGGAAAAAGAGGTTGGCCGCATCACCAAGAAAGACATTCTCGATTTCCGGGCCTCACTCGCCAAAGTTACAACCCGGAGCGGAAACAGTCTTTCAGCCAGTCGTATCAACCGAATCATGACGCCATTGCGCATGATCCTTAGCGAAGCAGCCAACCGATTTGATTTTAGCTCACCCTATCACGGGATTAAATCATTGAAGGTTCCCAGGACCGATGTCGAACCGTTCAGTATCGAAGAGGTTAAGCAGATCATCGATACCGTCCGGCCGGACTTCAGGAACTACTACATCGTTCGTTTCTTCACCGGGATGCGCACCGGTGAGATCGATGGGCTGCAATGGGAGCACGTGGATTTCAAAAGGCGCCAGATTCTGGTTCGTCAGGCATTGGTTCAGGGACGCCTGGAATACACCAAAAACGATGGTTCCTTCCGCACCATTGAAATGTCCCAACTGGTTGTGGATGCGATGAACGATCAGAAGAAAGCGACGGGCAAAATGAATTTCGTTTTCTCCACCCGAACCGGTGGCCCGATGAACCACAACAATGTCACTAAGCGGGTTTGGTACCCCCTACTTCGACACCTGGGCTTACGCAAGCGACGTCCTTATCAAACACGCCACACTGCAGCTACGTTGTGGCTGGCGGCCGGGGAGAACCCGGAGTGGATTGCTCGTCAGATGGGCCACACAACCACTGAAATGCTGTTCCGGGTGTATTCGCGTTACGTACCCAATCTGACTCGCCGGGATGGATCCGCGTTCGAACGGCTGCTTGCCCGTGAAATGGTAAACAGCACCGAATCTGAATTGCTGACCGAGGAGGACCAGCCATGAGCAGTCATTCCATCATTCACTTCTCCGAGCCTTGCCAGCTCCCGCCTCGTGCAGTGCTGAGTCGGCTGGCCGGGGCTCTGCAGATCAGTCTGCGCATTCCCCAGGATGATTCCCTGGTCTGTTTTCTTGGCTTCGGCTGGGAAGAGAATAATACCCAGGCACTGGAAACCTGGGTCAAAAATACCCTGATGACGCCCGATGACGAAGGTGTTCGTCTTTTGCTGCCCTGGCTGGTGGATCGCCTTGAACGTGAATTATTGCGTATGGAGGCCAGCTTATGACAACCCCTGATTTTGCAGTAAACCGCCCTGAAGTGTGCTCCTTCATCGGCACCATCACAGCAGTGAATGTTCTGGAAGCAGACTTTGCCCGCACCACGCTGAAACTGTCTCTGGAAAACCGCTACACGAAGGTTGAAGCGATCTTTGAGCCGGGCGACCTGCTGCCGGATGTGAGCTGGGGGACCGTTCAGTTACTGTTCACTCCATCCCAGACATCGATGGAAGCACCTGTGACCGGTCACAGGCTCAACCGTTTCAATACGGTGGATACGCTGGATTACTTGCCTGGCTCGCGTTTGGCACGAACCGACCTGGTCGATGAGGCTGAGACCTGGGTCAGGACCTGTCCCATCCCTGTCCTGAGAGAGTTCACATGGCTGGTCCTGGGACGTCCCGACATTGGCGTTCCGTTTTTCCGGGCCAGGGCCAGTGAAGACCATCATCACGCCTTTTTGGGAGGGCTTGCACAGCATAGCCTGGCGGTGGCGAAACTGACTCTGCAGGCCCTGCCCGACATGGATGATCGTGAGGCGTGGCTGTGTGCCATAGCGGGGTTGATGCACGACATCGGAAAGATCCGCTGTTTCGATGAAAACGGTAAAACCGCTGCCGGCTTTGTTCTGAGGCATGAACAGTGGACGCTGGAAATCCTGGCAGAGGCCCTGGCGTGGCTGGATGGTCAGTGGCCGGATGGGGCGCTGGCGATCCGGTATCTGCTGAGTTCAGCGGCCACCCCGGAAGGCCAGCGGCCTCTGCTGCCGGGCCTTATGGCCATTTCCTATGCAGACCGGATGAACTCTGCGCTTCAGGTTCGGGCCCGGGTTTTTTCAGAGCGCCCACACTGGCAGCGTTTTGCCAAAACGCAGGGGTTTGGCCCACCAAGCCGCTTCTGGCTGCCAAACCGGGTTTCCCTATGACCCGGCCCGGGGCCCTGTCCTAGTCTAGGACAGGGCTGTGTCCCGGAGCCGTCTTGAGACGTGTCCCGTTCCATGATGAGAGCCTTTGCAAATGACAGACGAATACCTCTACGTTAAAGAGGCAGCCCAACTGGCAGGCTGCAGCACAAAGACGCTTTACCGGCGAATGAAACGCAGAGAGTTGGCTTACACGACCGGCGAGAATCAGCGGCGCCTTATCCGCGCAGTGGATGCCATGGCAGTGGTCACCGCAAACCGCGTAACCGGTGGCGCACAGACAACCCCACTGATCGACGAACGGCTGAGGCGCATTGAGCAAAAACTTGATCAGCTGTTTGTCCTGCAGGAGAAACTGCTGGCCTTGTATCAGCCCCGATCACTGGCCACATTGGCGAGCAAACATACGCGCCGATAACCAGCCCTCTTTACAGGCTTCAGTCACAGAGTCACCCCCCCTCTTTGTATCAATCGCCAACTCCCCTTCAAACACCACGGCAGCCATAAAAATCGCAAACCGGACCGTGCTCATTGTCATCTGTCTGGCGGCATCCCCGAGGGACGCATCCGGAATGAGGTTGATTTGTCCGACACCCCATTCCCATCGGTCACTTTTAGCCGACTCGCTCAAGAGTTTCACCCGAGCGCAACTGACGCCGAGTTCCGCAGACCAATGGTTTTTGAGTTTGCCTTGTTTATAGTCGCCGGTGGGTGGTGGCTTAACATGCACTCTCACCAGATGACACAATTTCGCCTGCTGGAGCAGTTGTCGGTACCTTTTTTTATTTTCGTCCGAGCGGAATGAGATTTGCGGATGGCTGCGTTGCATCGCATTCTGAATGGCGTTCATGGCCTCACTGGCTGCCTGAGGCTCTGAGTCCGACCAGGACACCAGCCGCTCGAAGATTGCCTCGCAGTATTCCTGGGCAACATGGGGCGTCGGTGGCGCGGGGCACTGGATCAATTCAGGGCGGGTAGCACTCGGCTGTCCCGAACTTTCTACAAAAGGATTGGGCAGTTCGTTTTGATGATCCTCCGACCAGCGACGGTGAATGGCATCATGTGGAATGTTCTCCCTTCGCTTTCCGGCCTTATCGGTAGGCGCTTTTTTATCCGGCGGGTCATTCATCATTTTCATGGCCCGCTGATGCCACTGCGCGACGTCTTCCACGCCCTGACTGTAATAGGCTGCAGATTCCTCTATGGCGTCAGCCGCGCTTTTACCGCGAGCCTGGAGGGCACCAATTTTCTGGAAAATATTGTAAAGCTTCATGGCCGTTATATTGGGTTTTACTGCTTCTTCCAATGCCTGCCCCGGAGCCATTGAGGACCGATAGGGTTGTAGCCTCTCCGTGCTGGCTTTCCGAAACCCGTTGGGCCAGTGACTGTTGGCAGCGCTCAGCAACTCAATGGCCTGAGTGGGGCCTTTCAATCCGTTTCGTGCCCTGAATACCGAAACGGATTTGACGCTACCCCCCAACAAATACGCCTGCTGGCGAATACTGAGCAGTGTATTCTCGCCCGCTAACCGCTCATGGAAACTCACCCAGTCGATCAAATGGCTGTAGCTTGTCAGTGTCTCACCCGGCGTGACATGACCACACCACTGCCCCAGCAGCCAAAGGCGCTTTCCTGTCGCTGAACCGGCGGAGGCCAGATCAGCCAGTGCTGAAAAATCTTCCCCCCAGTGAGGCATAACGATTATACCGTTATCGTCCATAGCCCATTCTTCACGCATTAATGCGCCTGCAGCAGGCTCTAAAAGCCGTAGGCCAGTAAACGTCGTGAACGTATGCCTCAGGTGATGAAATCGCAGTTTCGTGCCGGAGGCAACCTGCATCGCTTTCTGAATCGGATCAAACAGCTCCATAGAGGACAACACACGGCGCGATTGATGACGCTGACAAAACAACAACTCCATTGGACGAGGTGCCACCTGCTCTGACAGCCGCTGCTGCGTCCAATAACGGAGTTCTCTCAGTTCCTCGGCGGTCAATAAAACCGACAGCGGGAGCCGCCGTATCGCCGCATTGGTTTTGACGCTGCCAAATGCGCTGGGACGAATCAGCAGCTGGGGATTCTCCAGCTCTGGCTCAGAAACCCCGGGCAAATCCCTAAGCTGGATTTTTTGAACCTCGCCGCGCCGCAGCCCACAGCGAAACCCGAGCGTCAGTACCAAGGTCCGTATACGTGCCATTCGAGAATCAGCGCTGTGCGGTTGCAGTATTTGTTTTGCCCTTACGTATTCTGCCGGAGTCAGAATGTCGGCATCGACAACTCGCTCCCCTCCTGAGACCCGTTCTATATGGACCTCGGGGAATGCGAAATGATCCACCAGAAACTCATGGAAATCCCTGGCCTGAATGGCCCGGTTCAATCTGTGATTCGATGATTTGGCGCTGCCTATCAGCGTCTCATAAATATATTCCCACTCATCTTCGCCGAGCTCATTCAGATTTTTAACCGCGGCAAGCGCCACAGCAAGCGGCTTTGCGATTCTCGACAAATAGGTTTTGGCTGAACTGATTTTCAATTTGGCTTTGCCGGTTTCCTGTCTGCTGGTGATCAGGCTCCGGCACCATAGACTCAGCACTCGTACTATCGGTGCCAGGCGCTCATTGGCCGCAATTTGGGCCAAAGACTCCGCCATCATTTTTCTGCTGCGGGTTTTGCCGCTCTGTGTAGAGCTCAACGCTTTTTGAACGCGGTCCAATGTAGCCAGACCGTCTTCAGTACCATCCCCCATCAATACCGACGCATCGACGACGGGTGTAGTCTGCGATAAATACATTGGCTGCTGGGGCTCGCTGTAAGATCGCCGGGGGATCTCTTTCGTCTGAAGTCGCCGCCAGGCGGTTTCCGGTAAAGAAACACTGGCGTTTCGGGTAGCTTGGTAATTACGAACGAATCCGGAGTGATTGATACTGGACGCCGTCACCGCCGAACTCAGTATAAAACTTAAGCTTTTGGGCGTAGCCGTTGTCGTTGGTGAAGCCGGGCCTGATGTTAAAAACACATTCACCAATTGCTCTGGCGTTGCATCAGGCCACTGCTGCTGCCAACGGCGGAACCATCGCCGAATCAGGAGAGCGCTGATTGGATCCGGGAACCAGCGCCGCCGTTGCGGCCCGCTCTCTAAATCCAGCCATATCAGTTGGCCTTGACCCACGACACCCAAGTTCAATGCCTCAACGGCCTTCTGCAACCAATGCCGGTGATGAAGACCGCCCTGACTGATCATTGAAAAAATGAGTTGGCCCGCCTCATAACGCCGGAGATTTTCATCGAGATGGCTCGCAGAAGGTGTCGAGACCTCCAGCGATTCCATGAATGTATCAACCATTGCACGGTACGGTGGGAGTTTGGCGAAAGATTGCGGATGCGCGACGGCTTTTTCACCCTGCGCCATCATCGCATACGCTGGAATCTCAACGTCCCAGTTGTGATTGCTAACCCCTGCTTTCAAGAATGCCACAACCGCATTGTGTCGAACCCGTTTTTCCTGCCCCGGTTGTCCATCACCGACGCGCTCAAGAAGAGCATCGACGTCCGCATTCGAAATCAATTTATCCTTGGACGGCGCGTAAATCTCCGGAAACTCCGTGCGGATGATGTCCAGAGCGCACGCCCTCTCCCGATCCTTGGCTTGGGCATTAAATCGGTTATCTCCCCGGTATTCATCTCCATGAAGGGACCGGTCTGTAGGGATAGCCCTCGTCATAACCGACCCTCCTTGGGCTCCCAGCCCATATCTGCCACGATTTTTTCCAAGACAGGAACGATTTGACTGCGATAGTCACGATAAGAAAAACTGGAAAACTTCCCGTGCGGCTCCTGTCCTTGAGACCAGTGCCCCATAAAGACATCAACGTGTTCGCCGGAAACGCCACGTGCGCGCAGCTCGCTGCGCAGAAAGTGACGATTAGCATTAAGGGGCAAATCGAAGGCCCACTGGGCATGGTAGCTAAGTGTGCTGGGGGTTATCGGGGAAACCTCGGTATTTTTCCGACTCACGAAAAACATGAAATGCTCAGGTGCTGGCTGCTTTTGGAACCCCCACAAGCGGCGGATCAGCGTTTCGCGATGCTCTCGATAAAGCCTTAAATGTTCGAGTAGAACGGGTACCAGCGGGACCAGGCGCGAGTGGCTCATATCGTCACCCACCTTGTCAGCGACCACTAGGAATCCACTCTTCTCGTCGATATCCGACTCTCGGGAGATTGGGAATTTCACGCTCCGGTAGCCTGTCGCGAAAGCGGCGAAAAGCGCGGTGTAAACGGTGTAGCTGTTATGAAAATCTGCCAACGATTGTCGCGATGGTGGCATAGACCGTAAGCGCTCCAGTTCGGCCGTGAGATCACTCACCAGAAAGGGAAGCCGCTCCGGCCTTGGGTAGAAAGGCGACCCGACCGACTCCTCAATCATCGTCACTTGCCGCATGCTCTCTGGATTACGGCGCTGCAGGCCCGGCACGCGGGCCATAGCATCCAGGTAAACACGCTCCAGATGCCCGACGTCTGCTTGATAATAGTAAAGCGCTGTTGCCTGCCCGTAGGGTGGCGCCGTTCCAGTAATCAAAACTGCATCTGCGATGTCACCTCCCCTGCTGACCAGGAGATTGAAAAGGTGTCGCTGGATTCGCGTCACGGTCAATCCTGTGTCCTTTCGCCATACTCCGTCGCGCAACGCTTCTTTTGCTCGGTTTATCAAAGAACGCTTTTGGGTCTTCGTAAATAAATTGCCGCCCCAGTATTCTGAGGACTCATCCAGAAATTGACTCAGCATCTCCCAAAGCAGGTCTGGGATGGGCAGCACGAGATTCTCGGTTGTCGGTGCCAGATTCTGATGCCAGTTCGCTCGCATGGATCGCTTTCGCTCTGGTAGAGGCGGTTTCGATATCCAGGTTTGAGACTCGGCGCAAAGCGAGATGTGGTTTTCGGCGTGTGACAGGGGAATGAGCCTGTCCTCATGAAACAGCTTGGTTTCAGCGACTTGATCCAAAGATCTGCCGGTGACAAAGCTGAGTAACAACGCCAAAGTCACGGGATTCACTTCCTGTGTGACCCAGTCGAAAAAGGAGACACAATCCAGCTCGCTTAATTGCTCCCAGCGCGCTGGAAGGAGCTGTGCTTGGCGCTTTATCTGATTGGCCACTGCACGCTGCTGATACAACCCATGCTCAGGGCTCATTCCCTTTTTACTGGCGTACCGAGCATTCAAACATTGAACCGTGTTAGTACTGACCACGTCTGACGCCGATAACCCTTCCTGCACAGCTCCGTGCAGCGTTTCCTCATCCGTATGCGAGTGTGCTGCGATCGTGGGCATAGTCTCTGACTGAAGGCCATCGTCTGGATCTACATCGCTTACACCCGGCTGCCAACAGACATCGACGTACAGCCGGGGCCCATTGGGTCCCCGGGTGCGCTTTTCCGGACGCTCACGCCCTAAAGACAATCCGATTACTCGCCTCACATTACGAAAGCGGTCCAGCATCTTGGGAGGAATTCCTTCGGGGTTTGCCTTAATGAAAGCTTCCAGGTCTTCATAGACAGCTTGTCGCTCAATTGACACATCACCAAGTTGCTGTAGATATTTGTCCGGCAGCAACCGGATTTCGCGGCAGGCCGACAAGATATTTGTGTCAGGGATAGGCTTGGCGACTTCCTCTTTCGCACTCACCGGCCGCCCCATATAGATCGACAGGATTACATGCGCGGCCAATACCACTCGCGCCAAGGAATACTCTGAACGACGAGAAAAATGGTCCAGAGCCGCATAGAGGGGATAATCAGTAATGTATGAGCCCCGGGAAAAGACAGTCTTTTCAGTCCAGGTTGAAGGTACTGACTCCTCACCCAGTTCAATGGCCTGGCATAGTTGAATCATCTCATCCAGGCGACCTGAAATCTCATCAAGTCCATAGTCCGACAGCGGCATTTCTCGCATCACGCCCAGGATTTTGGCAGCCACTAGCGCAACTTGGGTGATAGAACGTCGATCGGGCGGCGGCTGGATCAAGTTTTCCAGCATCTGCGGAGCGTCCGCAACTGAAGACCTCATAGTCATTAGAGTTACTCCGGACGGCGAAATGTCGGGTGGGTTTTCTGAGGCATTGGTTGAGCTGGTTGAGAGAGCCTCCTGCGATTGACGGCAAGGAAGCGCGCCAGAGCCTGCTTAGTAGCGATTAGGGCGGGGAAACTTTCATGGCTCTTATACAGCTTCCAGAGCGACAGCGCAGATTGCTCAAAGGCGATGGGCTCCAGAGCACCAAAGGTCGTCGAGAGGAACTCCAGTGCCGCCGATTCTGCCTCCATTTTTCGCAGTGGAACCGGGGCATGTTCCAAGACAGGGACCCGGGTTTTTGGGTGTAGGTACCCGGTCAATTCGACCGACCGCAGATTACCAATGGCATGGTAGAAACCATCACGCCTTATTACGACCGGCGGATGCAACACTATGTAATTAAATATAATTTCTGACGGCCAGTCAGCAATGCCCCGCACGCGATATCGGCGATCAGAATACAAACTCTGGACACTCACCGGTAAAGCTTGTGCAACCACAAGCTGCTCTGCTCGAACTCGACGATGCCCCTGGTAGCTCTTCATCACTCATGCACCTCATAAAGAGTAAATTGAGGAAAAATGACCTCTGGTCAACAGTGATTCTCCGGTAAGAAACAACTCGTTATTTGCACAACAACAGCACTTTTCTGGGACTTTATTGCAGCGCACACAAACACACGCCTAAAAGACACCTTGCTGAGAAATCTGCGCGTGGGATGGTATAAAATCAGGGAAGGCGACGAAGCCAGAGCTTAAGGCTCAAGCTCCACCGTGCAAGATTCCACCAAAGGTCGAGATGTACCATGACAGCACCCATGCATGCCTTCGCAGCCGAGCTAGGGTTGGACCCGAAGGTTTTCGAAAATTCAGCGTGTTTTATAACGGCGGTTCGAACAGGCGTATCCGGCAAAGTACTTCAGCAAGCTCTCGCCCAATTTGAGAATCGGCAACTCTTTGCGGGGGCTCTCAACACTGACCTCGAAGGTCTCAAAGAATACGGCTCTGCTACTCGGCTGAATGCCCAACAGTCTGAGAGTCTCCTGGACAGCCTTCGCATACTGGGTGCAGTGCGTGCGGTCTGGGGTTCTCATGAGCTTGCTGAACAATGGCTGGATTCGCCCGTGCAGGCACTCGGTGGCGAAAAACCTGTAGATTTGTTTGATTCTTACGAGGGGCGCCAGTGGGTGGCACAAGTGGCGAAGAAAATTGAATTGGGAGACTTCAGTTAAGAGCCGATCCCTGGGGAGAGATCTTGTTCGATGGGTCGCGCCATTCCTGGGGATACGGGACGTCTCTGCTTGCGCTAGAGGCATTCATTTTCTGCAATCCATTTTTTCACAATACCTTGAGTAGAGACACCAGGCTGTCAATGCGGCTCCACCTAGAATTCCAATTCCCATGGCTACTAAAACTCCTGTTTCCAGACTCATCGATTGCCTCTTTTGGGTTCTGCTTTCATTTGTTAACTTACCCAAAACAAATTGCCATGGCTACAGGGCACATTTGGAAGCATGACCCTACCCGAAGCCTACAAGTTAAGGGCCATAGTGATTTGACACGCGGTTTTCTTCTGTTCATTGTTCAGACATCAATCGAACACGATGATCAAACCCATGAAAGATCAAATCAACAAACCAGCATCTGACCGATTTTTCGCTCGCCGAGCAGCTAAAAAAGATGTAGTGCGCATGAGTGAATATAGCGATCCAAATTACGCAAAAGGGATGGAAGCGCTATTCGGTGGTGCCGTCAATCCGCCGCAGCGCGGTCGTATGCGATTCTAAACGCTGTTTGCTTTGAAAATACGCTTTGCCCCGAACCTTCCCAAGAGCCCGTCACACCCAAGTATCAACCGATTATTCAGCTACTCGATCGTCATCCCTCGTCTGCTTCCGACTCTATTACGGCTATTGGTGGGTAAACTATGCATTCCTGTAACCTAGCAGAGCAAGCAGGCCTGTGATGATTACGTCGGCAACAAAGCGCACTACCCCATAAAATTCGCAGTAGCAAGCACATGGCAACCTCAAGCTTCTGGGAAAACAAGGTAGAGCCCATTGCGAGCTGATAACTCATTGTTACTTAAACAAACCGACATCCCCCTTAATCGATACAAGTGACATATTTCTACTCCAACAAGACGATGCGGTGCCCAGTCCTACCAGACATTCTTCCTCGAGTTAGCCGCTGCAATAGACATAAGGAAGAGTGAATGAATAAACCACGCGAGGATGTGGCTGTCGTAACCGGCGCCAGTCGGGGCGCTGGCCGTGGAATTGCAATTTCCTTTGGCGCCGCTGGAATGACTGTCTATATTACCGGCCGCTCCGCCACAGAAAGCAATGCAAAGCTCCGTGGGCAGATCTTGTCGGGCACCCTTGAGGAAACCGCGGAGGCGATTACTGAAGCTGGGGGCAAGGGAATTGCTGTAGCCTGCGATCATGCCATTAATGAACAGGTCCGCCAGCTTTTCACCCGAGTCGCGAGAACAGGGACACCTCAACTTTTTGGTGAATAAAGCTGCTTTTCTCCACGAAAATCTGATTGATCCCGGCCCGTTTTGGAGCAAGCCTATCGACATGGTGGAAATGCTCAATGTCGGTCTGCGATCCTCATATATTGCCAGTTATTACGCTGCGCCACTGCTACTGAAAGCACCCCGAGGCTTAATTGCCTTCACCTCATCGTTCGGTGCCGACTGCTATATACATGGCCCGGCCTACGGCGCCCAGAAAGCTGGTGCAGACAAAATGGCCTTTGATATGGCTGCAGACTTCGACGGCACAAACGTAGCTACCGCCTCTCTATGGCTAGGCCCTCAGCGTACAGAACGTTCAGCCATTGCGGCCGTAGAGCGCGCCGACAAATATGAATCCGTTATGGCCAACGCAGAAACCCCAGAATTCAATGGCAGGGTAATTATTGCACTGCTTAATGACCCTGAGTTGAACCAAATCTCCGGGCAACCCCTAATCACCGCAGAACTGGCTGCAAAGTATGGTATTTCTGACCAAGACGGGCACAAGCCAGCGTCCTATCGCAAGGTCTTGGGAGAGCCACGCAATTTCCACCCAGCACGAGTTGAGTAGGCTCAATATGCCCCGGAATTTCGTCGTCGATTATAAAAGGAGCGCTCAACATGGAACTTGAACAGCGCATTGCCCGCCTGGAGGCATTGGAAGATATCCGCGAACTGACGCATCGTTAGCAAAATGCTTGCGATACAAATGATGTTGAGGTCATTCGACAGTGTTTTGCTCCCGGCGCTGTGTTAATTGATTTCGGGTCCCTGGGCAGTTTTAACAAACTTCAGGGGCAGCGGTTCAAAAAGATAAGATGTCCGGAACGAGCGACCCTGGAAGCGCCAGCCATGATGTTTAAATGTCCCACGCGGTGTAAACTTGTTAGCGTTTGCAATTGCATACTCACCAGTCCTCGAAGATTAATGCAGCACCCCGGCACCATTTCGGACTATCGCAATTTTGAACTTTCGATGAGACTTCGAAGGAGGAAGACCGACAATCCATGGCTATAAATTTCTACGAAAAAGGTGCGTTGTCGTCCGGCTTTCATGGCTGGCGTGTTGTTGCCACCATTCGTGGTAAACGCTATCAAAAATACTTTCCATTGAAACGCCCTAATACTCGAATATCTCAAGAACTCTGGCACCAGTATCAGGAAACTCGAGCCCGGTACTACGAAGCCCGATACATGGCACGGTCGGCCGCCATTCAATACCTCGATTTCATCAACAAGGACCACCCCGCAACCCGCTCCTATCGCGGGGTTGGGTTTCATGGCGTCACACTTGGTATCGGGACGGGCAGAAATTCGGCCCATGAGGTTTGTTATTTCTCCGTCAACAAACGGGGCGCGGCCACCAAATTCTACATTGATGAAAAGGCGACGCTCTCGCAGGCTTGGGAGCAAGCTGTTTCCCACTGGGGAGAGGTCTATGAGATTCGACAGAAGGACGTCGTTCAAAAGCTCAAACTTGTTCCCAGCCCTGACCAATTCAAAATGCTGCGCAAGCACTTGAACTATAGAGAGGGCCATGATTATTCTGCCAGCGTTCTGCACCATGTTTATGCCGAACAGCGCGACCAGCTTGAAAAGCAGAAAGCTCAGCAAAACACGGAGGGAAAGCTCGACCGGGACGAGTTACTGACGATGTATGCCAATCTTGAGCGGGAAATGTCAGAGTTCCGGAAGTAAATCTGGTCACCTCTGATCCCCCGGGGTCTACACAGGGCATCTGGCCAAGTCGCCAGCAATTGCACTATGCTGATGCCCCTTCCACAAAACCGGCGGGTTCGACACTACTGGGCCAAATTTCGTTTTTGAGCTCTAGAGTCATGGTTCGCCAGATTCCGATGTCCAGTACTCAGCTGCCAGCCACCCACACAGTGCACAGTGAATCTCCCGGATCGCTACTTGGGTACCCCCATAATGAACTGGCCCCCATTAGTTGGACAGTTTAGCTAGGCGGCTATCAGGGTCACATCGGCACAATCGTGAATGTCGTCTAGGGGGTAGGCCTGTCATTCAACTATGCCACTGGCTATGAGCGCTTGGATATCTTCAGCTGACATTCCGATGACCGAGCTCAGAACTTCCTTACTGTCCTGTCCCAAAGTAGGCGGGGCGTTTCTGTAAGTGACTGGTGTCAGACCCAACCGAATTGGATTTCCCACGCCCGGCACCTCGCCCATTTTTTCGTGCTGCATAGCAACCTGCATGCCGCGAGCCCGAACCTGGGGATTGGCGAATACCTGCTCCAACGTATTAACAGGGCCACAGGGCACGTTGACAGACTCCAGTGCATCGATCCACTCGGCCGTAGTTCGCATCACTGTTGCCTGACGCAGTAATGGTATCAGCTGCTCTCTATGGGCGACACGGGCCTTGTTGGTTGCGAACCGCTCATCATGAGCCCATTCAGGCCGTCCGATCACGTCACACAGGCGCAGGAACTGACTGTCATTGCCAACCGTCAGAACCATGTCCCCGTCCGATGTCGGAAAATCCTGATAGGGAACGATATTTGGGTGCGAGTTTCCCATTCTGACCGGCGATTTCCCGGTTGTGAGGTAGTTCATCGCCTGGTTTGCAAGGCAGGCAACCTGAACGTCCAAGAGCGCCGTTTCCACATACTGCCCTTCACCGGTTCTGTCCCGGTGTGACAATGCCGAGAGTACAGCTATAGACGCATAGAGCCCGGTCATTATATCGGTCAGAGCAACGCCAACCTTCACAGGGCCACCCCCCGGCTCGCTATCATTTCGACCCGTCAGGCTCATCAGGCCACCAATCGCCTGTATAAGAAAATCATAGCCAGGCCGGTTGGCGTAAGGCCCCGTCTGCCCGAAACCGGTGATAGAGCAATAAATTAGCCTGGGATTTACCTTGGCTAGGCTTTCGTAATCCAGCCCGTAGCGCTTCAGCCCACCCACTTTGAAGTTCTCAAGGATGATATCGGACTCTGCCGCGAGCTCACGTATCAGGCGCTGCCCCTCCGGCTGCGAAATATCGACCGCCAGCGATTTCTTGTTCCGATTGGCTGTCAGATAGTACGCAGATAAATCAGTTTTGCCATCTCGCCCCTTAAAATAGGGAGGCCCCCATGCTCGCGTGTCATCTCCTCCGCCAGGCCTCTCAATCTTGATAACTTCAGCACCGAGATCACCTAGAACCTGGCCAGCCCAAGGGCCAGCCAGCACTCGGGAAAGGTCCAGAACTCGAATATGCGAAAGCGAACCCGTCATGACTCTCTCCTTATCCGGTAAATGCCTGGAGACCAGTCTGGGCACGACCCAGGATCAGTGCGTGAACATCATGGGTGCCCTCGTAGGTATTCACAACTTCAAGGTTGACCAGGTGACGTATAACGCCGAACTCGTCAGAAATGCCATTACCTCCGAGCATGTCCCTTGCCATACGGGCAACGTCCAGAGCTTTGCCACAGGAGTTTCGTTTCATCAGGGAAGTGATTTCCACCGCTGCCGTTTCATCATCTTTCATACGCCCGAGGCGCACACAGCCCTGTAGACCTAATGTAATTTCGGTTTGCATATCTGCCAGCTTTTTCTGAATGAGCTGGTTAGCGGCCAATGGCCGGCCAAACTGCTTTCGATCAAGTGTGTACTGTCTTGCGGTGTACCAGCAAAACTCGGCAGCGCCCAGCGCACCCCAGGCAATTCCGTAGCGAGCCGAATTCAGGCAAGTGAATGGCCCTTTCAATCCTGTCACACCCGGCAACAGGTTCTCTTCCGGCACAAATACCTGATTCATTACAATTTCACCAGTGATCGACGCTCGCAACCCGACCTTGCCATGAAGTGCGGGAGTACTGAGACCTTTCATCCCTTTTTCCAGGATAAACCCCCGAATCTGGCCGTCCTCAGTTTTAGCCCAGACCACAAACACGTCAGCTATGGGGCTGTTGGTGATCCAGGTTTTGTTCCCTGTAAGCAAGTAGCCACCATCAGCTTTCTTGGCACGGCTCGCCATACTGCCAGGATCGGAGCCATGATCTGGCTCCGTCAGCCCGAAACATCCGATCAACTCGCCGCTAGCTAGGCGGGGAAGATACTTCTGCTTTTGTTCCTCGGTGCCAAACTCATTGATCGGCACCATAACCAGTGAGGACTGCACACTCATCATTGATCTGTACCCGGAGTCTACATATTCTACCTCTCTGGCAATCAGTCCGTAGGCCACATAATTAAGTCCCGCTCCGCCATATTCTTCCGGGATGGTTGCCCCCAGCAAACCGAGCTCCCCCATTTCCCGAAAAATCTCGGGGTCGGTTTGTTCCTTTCTGAATGCTTCCAGAACCCGCGGAGCAAGCTGTCGTTGTGAATATTGCTTAGCAGTATCACGAATCATTCGCTCTTCTTCGGTTAACTGTTCGTCCAGTAAAAGTGGGCTGGCCCAGTCGAATCCCGCCTTGTTGGAACTCATAGCCATCTCTCCTTTGAGAAGGTAAAGTTGTAGTGCGTACTGATAAAAACGCACAAATTGTTCATTAAGTTGATTGTAGGAGCTTCATTAACAAGCCAACAAGCGACTTTTTCTCACTTACCTGTGCATTTTTATCACTAATGAATGGCGTTTCGGTTTTATTCTTATGCGACGAAAAATACCAAGCACCACAGCACTTGTCGGTTTCGAAAGCGCAGCCCGCAATCAGAGCTTTACCAAGGCGGCGGAAGAACTGTCTCTAACGCAGAGCGCCGTTTGCCGACAGATTGCCAACCTGGAGGAGTTTCTAGGGGTAAAGCTGTTTGAAAAAAACCGACAGGGAGTTCGTCTTACTGAAGCTGGGGATAACTATTTCCGTCGGGTCGCTGTAAGAATGGACGAGCTTGAACGAGATACTCTTGATCTGATGGGGGACCACCGATCCGATAAAACCATAGAACTTGCAGTGGTTCCAACTTTCGGGGCGCGCTGGCTCATGCCTCGACTACCGGACTTCCGCAAACACTTCCCGGGAATTACGCTGAACCTCACGAACAGAACCCGCCCATTCCTGTTTGCAGATACCCAGTTTGACGCAGCAATATATTTCGGCGACGGAGACTGGCCAGGCACTAAAACCTATCCCCTCATGTACGAAAACCCCGTCCCAGTCTGCAGCCCTGCACTCATTTCCTCCAAAACGTCACTAGCACCGGCTGACATACCTGAATATCCATTACTCCAACAAACTACCAGGCCATATGCCTGGCGGGAATGGTTCCATTCTGCTGGATTAAGGGTGCCCAGGGATATGGCGGGGCCACGCTATGAGCTTTTCACAATGCTCGCCCAGGCGGCAATCCACCAAATGGGAATCGCATTGATTCCCCCATTCCTGATCCAAGAGGAACTGGAGTCTAAACGTTTAGTTTGCCCCACCAAACATAGCTTCAAAAGCAAGTGGGCCTACCATTTCGTTTCGCCCAATAAAATTAGCGAAAGTCACCCAGTCTGTGATTTCCGCGATTGGCTAATCTCCGAAATAGATAACTTCAAAAGGGAGTTGCCTTAACCCATCCATTTCTCATTAACGAAGAACTGGAATCAAAACAATTAGTCCGCACCTAAAAAAATGAATGAAATTTCTAGAAGGCAGGGTAAATACGGAAATTCCCACTCGCTTTAGCCACAACAGTGTCATTTTCCAGAAGTTCAGCCTCCGCAAACTGAATTCGGCTGCCACCACCAATATGCCAACCTCTTGCTAAGACAGATTTCTCTTTAATCGGGAAGAGGTATTGTGTCGTCAAAGAAATGGTGGAAGCGCGATGCTTAAGCTGGCCACTACTCGGACAAAAACAGCTATAGGCACAAGCGATATCAAGTAACGTGGCTACAACACCTCCATGAAGTGCGTCTTGGGTGTTCAAATACTCCGGTTTAACATCGAGCTTCCACATACAACTACCCGGCCCCCACTCTAATAGCTCCGCCCCAAGAAGCTTAAGGAACGGATTGTAAGGTGCGTTGGCTATCATGCTCGGTCCGATCTAGCGATTATACGCTTTGCACTTTTTATTACAGGCGCATCCACCATTTTTCCGTCAATCTGGAAAATGGAACCGTATTTCTTGGATCCAGATATCACCCGCTCAGCCCAATCAACCTCTGCTTGACTCGGATGAAATGCTCTATGAATTTCCGGAAGTTGATTGGGATGAATGGCCAGCATTCCTCCAAAACCCATTTGCTTCGCTTGAGTCGCTACTCGCGAGATTTCCTGTACCTCATTAATAGTCGGAACTACGGACTCAATGGGAGGGGCCAAACCTCCGATTTTAGAGTAAAGCACTATTTGAGCTCTGCAAAAGTCTAGTACTTTCTCGCAACCTCCAGTCGGATACACCAGCTCTAGATCCGCTGCTAAATCGAGGGCGCCAATACTCAAACGGGTCACTCCAACTGCCGTTATTAAATCAGGCAACGCTGCGACACCGGATGCTGACTCAACAAGAGGCCAAACTGGCTTCCCTGTTTGATTTGCGACATATTCGATTTCCGGACGATGGGACGCTTTAGGAAGCATCACTCCGAAAACATTGTCTGCATCTCTGCACAGAGCCAGATCCTCCTCGTGTTCATGGGAATCTGAAGAATTAACTCTGATCAGAACCCTTGAGTCCTTGTTGCTTTTGAGGAAGCAGGCTACCGATTGTCGCGCCGACTTCTTTTCATCGACTTTCACGGCGTCTTCGAGATCGACTATGACCGCATCCGCACCGCTAGACAGTGCTTTAGCAATCCTATCGGGTCTTGACCCGGGTACGAACAAAAAAGATGTTAATAATTCATCAGTCATAGGGGTACTCCGTGATTTAAATTACTTTCTTATCTTTCAGATCTTCTATTTCACGAGGAAGGTAACCAAGACCTTCGAGAATAGTGACGGAGTGCTCACCCAATGCGGGTACTGCCCCCATTATCGGTGAGTATGAACTATTATTGGACGGCGGTAGGAGTGCTGGAATCGTGCCTCCCAAAGACTCGATATCAACCCAACGATTACGTGCCTGTAGCTGAGGATGCGACCAAACATCGCTCATTTCGTTAACATGAGCATTCGCAATACCTGCATTATCTAACTTCTTTAAAATGCCCTCCGCATCGAACTTACTAAAAACATCCCAGATGATATTCTCTAGCGCACTACGGTTTTCAGATCGTTTAGAGTTAGACTCGAAGCGGCTATCTTGGACCAACTCAGGCATAAGTAGGATATGTTCACAAAACGAAATCCATTCTCGTTCATTTTGAAGGCCTAACATGACGGATTTACCATCACCGGCAGGGAAGGGGCCATAAGGATAAATAGTCGCATGTGAAGCGCCTGCCCTCGGTGGAGCCTCAGCACCTTCAAACGCGTAATACATTGGATAACCCATCCACTCAACAAGGCTTTCCAGCATTGAAATGTCGATTTTAGAACCCTTACCGGTTTTTGACCTGTTGAGGATTGCTGCTAAAACGGAAGTGTACGCATACATTCCCGCTGCAATATCAGCAATGGAGCATCCTGCCTTGGCCATCCCTTGATCACCCGGAAATCCTGTAGTCGAAAGAAATCCGGCCTCACTCTGAATGAGTAGATCATAAGCCTTTCTATTCTTGTATGGTCCATCCTCTCCATAACCCGAAATATTGCATACAATTAAGTGAGGAAACCTTTCCTTCAAAGCTTCATAAGAAAGACCCAGACGTTTCGCTGCACCTGGAGCAAGATTCTGAACTAGCACGTCAGTCTCCTTCAAAAGCTCCTCCAAAACAGTGATGGCTGCAGGATCTTTAAGATTTAACGAGAGGCTTTTTTTCGAACGATTAGTCCATACAAAGTGTGAGGAAGAACCTTTAACCCTCTGATCATAACTCCGTGCAAAATCACCGACACCAGGCCGCTCAACCTTTATGACCTCGGCACCTAGGTCGGCAAGTTGCCTGGTACAAAACGGTGCAGCAATTGCGTGCTCCAAACTGACAACGCGAATACCATTAAGAGGGCCTTCCGCATTAATATTTTTTTTCATGTCAGTAAATCCTCGACATATTATTTTAAAATGACCGTGGCATTTCTAAGATGTGCTCTGCTACATAAGATAGAATCAGGTTTGTCGAAATAGGAGCTACTTGATATAGTCGGGTCTCTCGGAACTTCCTCTCAACATCGTATTCGTTCGCAAACCCAAAACCGCCATGAGTCTGAATGCAGACGTTAGCAGCATCCCAAGAAGCTTCAGCGGCCAGATATTTCGCCATATTCGCACTGGCACCGGAACTCTTACCGTTATCGTATTCCCAACACGCCTTCCAGCGCATAAGGTCTGCCGCTTCAATATCGATATGAGCCTTGGCAATTGGAAATTGAACACCTTGATTTTTACCAATTGGTCTACCAAAAACCTCGCGTTGGGAAGCATAACTAGAACACTTTTCAATAAACCACCTCCCATCTCCAATACATTCGGCAGCGATCAACGCGCGCTCAGCATTCAATCCATCCAAAATATATTTAAAACCCATGCCTTCCTCTCCGATAAGTGCATCGGCCGGAAGCTCAAGGTTATCGAAAAACAACTCATTGGTTACGTGGTTCACCATATTTTTTATAGGCTGCACCGTTAAACCATTCCCGATAGCTTTCTCCAAATCTACGAGGAAAATAGACATACCAAGAGATTTCTTTTTTACATCTTTTATCGGCGTTGTCCTGGCAAGAAGTATCATGAAATCAGAGTGCTGAACTCTAGATATCCAAACTTTTTGACCATTGATAACATATTTACCATTTACTTTTTCTGCTGTTGTTTTAATTTTCGTCGTATCAGAACCAGTCGTCGGCTCAGTCACCGCCATGGATTGCAGTCTCAACTCTCCAGACGCGAACTTAGGAAGGAAATAGCTCTTCTGTTCTTCACTGCCGTGCCGAACCAAAGTGAACATATTATACATTTGGCCATGAATCGTACCTGAGTTACCTCCGCAACGATTTACCTCTTCAAGAATTACGGAGGCCTCTGACACTCCAAGCCCAGAGCCTCCGTATTCTTCAGGAATCATTGCAGCCAACCAACCTGCTTTGGTCATGTCTTTAACAAAAGACTCAGGAAATTCGCGATCTTCATCCAGTTTTCGCCAATACTCAGCATCATAATTGCTGCACAAACTACGAACACCATCACGAATTGCGTTTAACGCCTCGTCATTTCCAAACATAAAACAACTCCTATTTACAAAAAACTTTTGCGTTGTGGGCAGGACCGTTTTCATTAAAAGCGCATAACTCGAAACTATTATTAGTTTCGAGTCGCCCGCCCAATTGAAAGGGCTCACCCTGGGTAAGCGGCCTGATGCCTCGGAATTCAAACCGTTCGGGATCTTTGTCGGGATTATTTTTGAGAAAATCCGACAACAATAAAGTCGCGATCAAGGGTCCGTGTACAACAAGGTTTTGATAACCTTCCTTACCAGTTACATAAGGATAATCGTAATGTATTCTGTGACCATTGAATGTCACAGCTGAATACCGGAATAGCATCACGGTAGATGGGTTTATCTGGCTAGCCCAATCAAATTTTTTCTGAGAATCCTTAGAACTTTTTGCAGGCGCGCTAGGATATCGATATACAATGTCTTGCTCTTCTTCAATACAAAGTATTTCATCTTGAGAATATCGATGTCGCACTGTGACAAACACTAAAGAACCTGATTGTCCTTCCTTTTCTACAACATTAACTACATCGGAATATCGTTCGGCCTCACGCCCTACAAGAAGAGGCGCGAAAAACTTTATACGTCCGCCAGCCCACATTCGGATACGGCCCTTTAGCGGAGGCAAGAAGGTTCCGAGCTTGGGATGACCATCGACACCAATGTCTTCTTCAAAAACTGGCTCTTGAAAGAACGCCCAGTGCCAGAGGTGCGGTAATGGACCATCAACACTGGGGCAGGGAACCCCAAATGTAGCGGCCATCCTCTTGACCAAGGTCAGTGGGATATCGTCTAAGCTACGCTCTTTATTACCAATCCATGAATCAAAACCTGTCAAATCCATTTCCGGCACCTCTTCAAATATACGAATTAACCATTTCCCATGATCCCGGATTAATGAAAAAATTGAAATTAAGTCTTTTAAAAGGAGGCGTTAGCTATTTGTTAAACCTTTTAGCCTAGGTTTTACACTACTCAAAATTTTACCAACGCAATTTAGTGATCCAATTTCTATGACCTGATTCATAACAACAGATTCAACCATCCGAAAATCCTAGAATTTTACTGGTTATCGATTTTTATACGTGTCTCTCAGCTAAAATTATTATCAATAGTCTCTATTTATCGAGGAATAATGAGGGGAGATAAATGAATCCGGATTATAGCGTAGTCCAACGACCCCAGTGCTTGCCGTGGATTACCAACGAATCAAAGTATTTACATAAAGCCTGACAGTCCCAGAGTGGACCAAAATAATTGCATTGGAGCCCCCAAATAGCAGGCATGATCTTGTTGTAGGGCCAGTCAAAAAAGACTAGAATTAATATTATGCTCTAGATCGTGAGCAGTGTTTTCGTCTTTTTAATTGATAATTTTAGATTCACGTGAGTGGGCAATTTCTAACCCACTCAATGGCTCTCACCACTCTGAAAACATCATAAATTAGGTAGTCACCCCGAGGGATCCTATGCATTTCGATCTTCCTGACCTGCGGTTGTTCATTCATGTTGCAGAAGCCGGCAGCCTGACTGCTGGCGCGAGAAGTGCGAGCCTTTCAACTGCAGCAGCGAGCACGAGGATGAAATCCCTCGAATCCCAACTTGGTTGCAGACTTTTCTATCGGGAAAGTCAAGGCATCGAGCTAACGCCTGGAGGCGAACAATTGCTGGTTCACGCAAGAACAATTATGCGTCAGGTAGAGTATGTGAAAGCGGATTTCTCGAAAATGCAGAATAAGGATGAAGGACACATAAGGATTTTTGCGAATACGACCGCGGTTACAGATTTTATGCCAGAAATTTTGGCTAAATTCATGGCAGAAAGACCTGAGGTCACTATTGACCTTCAGGAGCGCCCTACCAATGATATTTTTCGGTGCGTTTTGGATGGTGCAGCTGATATTGGAATTACTTCAGGAGATGTGTTGATTAAAGGTGTTGAAACTATACCCTTTAGCCAGGATCGCCTCGTTGTTGTAACTTCACTGAATCACCCACTGTCTGAAATTAGTAACCTTTCTTTTCGTGAGACTCTTGAATACTCTTATGTTGGCTTGCATCAAGGGAGTACAATTTTCCAATTCCTGCTCAATGAATCTCAGAAGTATGGCCGTAAACTTCCCTTAAAAATGCAGGTCTATGGATTTGAGCAAGCTTGCCGACTGATTGAGGCTGGTGTTGGGATCAGTATATTACCAGAATCAAGTGCTTTGCGTTATAAAGAGAGAATGAATCTTGAAATTCTAGAGATCAGTGACAATTGGGCTGTTCGCGAGCGCTTTGTTGTTGTAAGAGAAATAGAAAGTATTTCTGAAATTTGCAAAGACCTGATTCATGAAATTTGTGATCATCACAAATGAGTACACATTGAAATTCCATCCATTGAACTAGTCGCTACGCCTGGCACAGGGGCTTATTGCTCAGGCGTGGATTTCTAGGGAGACTTGACTGCAGTTTCGTTTTTAGAAGAATGACCTGAACTTTTTTAAATGAGCAAGCCCTTTAGCAAAGTCGATAAATCTCGTTAACTCATCTTCCCTGAGTCCATTAGAGTAAAGTGCCAGTGACTTGAACTTTTCTTCGATTTCATCATCGGAAAGTGCATTCTCTGGATCACCTTTAGGATAGGGCACCTCCGCGGCATAGCTTTTACCTTTTTTAGTCTCAACCACTACTCTTCCAATCCATTGATTGGGATAGGCTGAATCCACTTCTTTATCGTAATGCATTGTTACTATATCAATGAAATGTTTAACTTTTGGACAGGTTAGAGAGTATCGATCAAACTCTGAAACACCAGCTTTCCCATACACGGCAAGGAGCCCTAACACGGTCCCCATTGAAAATTTTGCTTGATGAATCGACGTTGGACTTTTTACTGGTCCCAAGACATCGATGGCCGCCTGGTGTACTCCAATTTTTATATTAGATATCTCATTATAATCTAGATTATGGCTATCGAGTATATATTTAAAAGCATCTGCGGCTGGGTGGGTATGTCGGCACGACGCATGATATTTAAACGACGTCTCGAGGAGTCCCCACCTTTCGCCAAGTCTATCAGTTAATTTTTCTGGTACAGCATTATCTGACATTCCAGCTGCCAGGCCTTGCTTACCCTCCAAGATGTTTTTTGCTCCTTTAAAGCCATCCTTAGCAAGATATGCGGATAAAAGCCCATCGGCGGCAGCTTTTGCCGTATGCAGTTGTTTTGAGTCCGCACCGTCTTCCAGAAATTGCCATAATCCGGCAGCTTGTGTTCCGGCATTCCCAACAGCATTCTCAAATTGGAACTGGCTCAATTTGAGTAATTTCGCAGCAGTGAATGCGGCGGCCAGCGTCCCAACGGTTCCGGTTGTGTGAAAAATTCGATAGTGAGATAGTCCTAAAAACTCCCCAATACGAATACCCGCTTCATAACCACAGATTGCTGCGACAAGAAAGTCTTTACCCGAAGCGCCAATCTCCTGAGCAACTGCAACCGCTGTCGGAAAAACGACAGTTGCCGGATGCAGCACTGATGAATTGTGCAGATCGTCCTGCTCAACAAGATGAGATGATGCGGCATTAATGAAAGATGCAAAATATGGTGAGCTACTGGCCCTACTCCCTAGTAGTTCTGAAGTCCCGACACCCGGCCCCTGGGAATTCGCGAACCGCTCTAGCACCGGCATCGGATGTAGCCCTTTCCCTGCGAAGGCCGAACCTAACCAATCCAAAAACAGAGACTGACAACGCTCAATCACATTATCCGGGATATCAGCGTATTCCAAATCACTTGCGAACTTTATAAGCCCTTTTGTATGGTCGCTCATGTCGCTCTCCAAAAATTATCTGCATCTATTCAAAAAGGTCTAATTAGCTAACTTGTCGGTAAACTCTGGTAGCGCTTGAAACAAGTCCGCTACCAGGCCGTAATCGGCCACCTGGAAGATCGGCGCTTCCTCGTCCTTGTTGATCGCAACGATCACCTTGGAGTCAGACATACCAGCAAGGTGCTGGATGGCACCGGAGATACCAACGGCGATGTACAGCTGTGGGGCAACGATTTTGCCGGTCTGGCCAACCTGCATGTCGTTGGGTACGAAGCCGGCGTCGACCGCGGCGCGGGACGCACCGACAGCGGCACCCATCAGATCGGCTACCTGCTCCAGCATCTTGAAGTTTTCACCGTTCTGCATGCCACGGCCACCGGAAACCACGATACCGGCGCTTGCCAGATCCGGACGGTCAGACTTGGCCAGCTCTTCGTTCACGAACTGGGACAGGCCTGCGTCTTTGACGATGTCCAGGGTTTCGACGGTGGCAGAACCACCTTCACCGGCAACCGGATCAAAGGCCGTCGGGCGAACCGTGATGACCTTGATGCTGTCAGTGGATTTAACAGTGGCAATGGCGTTACCGGCGTAGATCGGGCGAACGAAGGTGTCTTCGGACTCCACACGCATGATGTCGGATACCTGGGCAACGTCCAGCAGCGCTGCGACGCGCGGCATGAAGTCCTTGCCAATGGTACCGGCGGCGGCCAGGATGTGGCTGTAACCCTTGCCTACTTCGGCAACCAGCTCGCCCAGGTTCTCACCCAGGAAGTGGCCATACACGGCGTTGTCCGCAACCAGTACCTTGCTAACGCCTTCGGCCT
>Ga0207895_1000118_pt1 | contig 44467 bp, 35 predicted proteins | sample MalvirmetaMSP112_FD_184230 | JGI IMG/M metagenome (GOLD analysis project Ga0207895, IMG submission 184230) | Marine viral communities from the Deep Pacific Ocean - MSP112 (SPAdes) | ecosystem: Environmental > Aquatic > Marine > Oceanic | place: Pacific Ocean | collected 2011-05-24 | reverse complement strand
TTTCGAGCAGGACTGGCTGCCGCCGCTGCAGTCCATCGAGCGGATCGAAGTGGTGCGCGGCCCCATGTCCACCCTGTACGGCTCGGACGCCATCGGCGGCGTGATCAACGTGATCACCCGCAAGGTCGCCGAGGAGTGGGGCGGCGCGGTGCAACTGGACACCATCATTCAGGACGATTCCCGTTCCGGCGACATCCAGCAGGGCAACTTCAGCCTCAGCGGGCCGTTGCTGGCGGACACACTGGGCCTGCAGGTTTACGGCCGCGCCAGCAGCCGCCAGGAAGACCGTTTCGTGGACGGCTTCGAAGAGAAAAACCTGAAGAACCTCAACGCGCGCCTGTCGTTCACTCCCACCGACAACCAGGATTTCACCCTGGAGGCGGGGCAGACCAAGCAGGACCGCCGTTCCCTGATCGGCTACAGCGCGCCGGCCACCGGCTGCCGTGGCGGCTGCACCGATTCCGACAACGAATACACCCGCGAAGTGCTGGCCCTGAGCCACACCGGCCGCTGGGATTTCGGCACCACCGACTCCTACGTACAGCGCGAGGAAGCGGAAAACCTGACCCGCGAGATGAAGGTCACCAACACCTCCGCGAAGACCGCCCTGGTGGCGCCGCTGGGGGACCACCTGCTCACCGTCGGCGCCAACTTCGAAAAAGAAGAGCTGTCCGACCGGACCTCCAACCAGATCTCCAACCGCACCGACGTGGACGCCTCCAAATGGGCGCTGTTCGCCGAGGACGAATGGATGCTGCCGGGCAACGTCTCGGTCACCGGCGGGGTCCGTCTCGACGACGACGAAAACTACGGCAGCCACGTGAGCCCGCGTCTGTACGGCGTGTGGGGCATGGCGCCGCGCTGGACTCTGAAGGGTGGGGTGTCCACCGGCTTCCGGTCGCCGTCGCTGCGCGAGATCACCCCGGACTGGGGCCAGGTAAGCCGGGGCGGCGACGTCTACGGCAACCCGGACCTGGAACCGGAGACTTCGGTGAACAAGGAGCTGGGGTTGTACTTCAACGCCGGCCGCGATCTGCAGGCCAACGTCACCGTGTTCCACAACGACTTCAAGGACAAGATCACCCGCATCGCCTGCCCGCCCAGCGTCTGCCCCGGCGGCCCCAACCAGTTCGGTTCCGACCCCACCTACCGGGTGAACGTGGACGAAGCGGTGACCCGGGGCGTGGAGGCCGCCGTGTCCACCACGCTGGCGCGCACCCTGGACCTGACGCTCAGCTATACCTACACGGATTCCGAGCAGCAGTCCGGCGAGTACGAGGGCGAGCCGCTCAACCAGGTGCCCAAGCATCTGGCCAGCCTGCAGGCGGACTGGCGCGTCACCAGCCGGTTGTCGCCCTGGCTGGCGGTGCGCTACCGCGGCGAAGAGAGCCAGCCCACCACCGGCCCGTCGAGCAGCAGCATCGTGGCGCCGTCCAACACCCTGGTGGACGCCGGCCTGGCCTTCAAGCTGACGCCCCAGGCCACGCTCAACACCGGCATCTACAACATCGCCGACAAGGAAATCTTCCAGGACGAGTACGGCTACGTGGAAGACGGCCGCCGCTACTGGCTGGGCATGCGCGTCAGCTTCTAAGCCCTTACAGCGGTTCCGTGAAGCGGGTGAGGATCACCCGCCAGCGGTCGTAGACGAAAAAATGGCCGCCGTCCGGTTCCAGGGTCAGGCGGCTGTTGGGCAGCCACTGGTCCACCGCCAGCGCCTGGGCCACCGGCACCTGACCGTCCCGCTCGCCGTGCCACAGAAACACCGGCATGGTCAGCGCGGCGGCGTCCGGTTCCGGGGCCCGGGCCACCGCCCTCAGATCCTCCACGAAACCCTGGCAGCCGTTGCGGTAGGCTTCTTTCACCGCCTTCACATAGGCGTCCCGGTGGCGCTGCTGGGCGAACACCGGCGCGTCCGCCGGGCTGGTGAAGGTGACGAAGCGGCGCAGGTGCTTGTCCGGATTCTTGATCAGCCCCCGCGCCACCAGGTTGAGCACGTTCTCCATCAGGTCCGGCGCCCGGTCGGCCACGCCCACCACCATTCGGAACAGGCCGCGCATCGGGTCGGCGTCGCCGCTCAGGTGGGTGGGGCCCAGCGCCGATACCAGGCCCAGCCGCTGCACCCGGTCGCCGAGACGGCCGGCGCAATGCAGGGCGAGAAAGCCGCCCAGGGAATAGCCCAGCAAATGGAAGCGGTCGATGCCCAGGTGCTCGGTCAGCAGTTCCAGATCGCTCACCAGGTCGTCGATGCTTCTGTCCTTGAGCGGGTCGGAAAGGCCGTAGCCGGCCCGGTCCGGCACGACCAGCCGCAGGTTCAGTTCGTGCAGGATATCGGCGCCGCCGGGCACCTCCAGCCGCGATCCGCGCACGCTGTGAAAGAAGATCACCGGGGTGCCGTCGGCGTTGCCGTACTGGTGGAAGCGCAGGGCGCGACCGTCGCGGGTGGTGAGCTGTCCGCCGCCGGTGCTCTCCAGGGCCGGCAGGTCCAGCGGCGGTTCCGGGCGGGCCGCCGGCGCGCGCTCGGCGGGGCGCGGCGCCAGCGGCGCCAGCCCGGACAGAATCACCGAGACCAGTTCCGCCTGGCGGCCGGTGTCGGTCTTGCGGAACACCGACTTCAACTGCGCGCGCACCGTGGCCGGCGCCACCTGGGCGTCGTCGGCGATGCGGTCCAGGGTGTGGCCGCTGACCAGGCCCTTGGCCACCTTGCTCTCCGCCGGGGTCAGGTCGTAAAGATCGCCCAGCAGCGTCTCGTCCACCAGGTTGTCCAGATTGGAGTGGGAGATGAACAGGGTGGCGGCGGGGCGCTCCGGGTCTTCCATGTCCACGGTGCGGCTCGGGCACACCAGCAGCGAGACGGTCACCCCGGTGGCCGGCTCGGTGAGCGGCAGGGCATGGTGGCTGCCCTGTTCCAGACAGCGGGCCAGGGCCTCGTGCAGCGCCTGATGCTGGCGGCGGTTGTTGATGCGCAGGCGCCCCTGGTGGTTGCTGAGCACCTCGCTGTCGCTGAGCGCGCCGGCGGCGATGCGGTTGAGCGTGATGATATTGAGCTGGGCGTCCACCACCGCGATACCGATGGGCAGGCGCTCCAGCGTGGCCACCGCCAGGTCCCGGGTTTCCCGGGTGCGCTCCATCTGCTCGCCGAGCCGCAGCGCCTGCTCCACATGGGGCACCAGGGCGTCGAGCATGCGCCGCCGCCGGTTCGGTTGCTGGTAGAGCCGGTCGTCCTCGAACGGGATGGCGGCTTCGCGGAGCAGGGCGGTCATTTCCGCCCAGCGCTCCGGGTCCTGCGCGGCCTGGTACATCAACAGAGTCAGCGCCGACAGTTGTTCGGTATGGCGGGCGCTGTCGTCGCCCTGGTCTTCATGCATTCGTCTTCCCCTCCCCAGGTTCCGAGCATGAAGCCATTGTGCACGTGAACAGAAACGAAAGAACCCCGCCGTGGCGGGGTTCCAAGGGTCACGGCCCGGCGGTGCCGGGCGGAACCGGGCTTACATCTTTTCCTGAATACGCTCGCGCAGATCGGTGTCGTACTGCGCCAGCTGCGCGATCTGGTTGTATTTGCGCACGTCCAGGCCGGTCTCCTTCACCGCCTTGACCATTTCCTGCTGCGCTTCACGCTGCACGTCCATGGCTTTCTGCGGATCCTCGGAAGCCGCCTGAACCTGGCTCTGGTACTCGCCTTTCACCTGTTCCACTTTGGCCTGGGCGTCGGCGAACTTCTTCACTTCCTCGTCGGTGATATCGGAAGCGTCACCCAGAGCCGGATTGGGTTGGCCCTGCGGCGCCTGCTGCGCCGGCGGTTGGCCCTGCTGAGCCGCGCCTTGCTGACCCTGTTGCTGGGGTGTGCCCTGCTGGGCGAAAGCGGCACCGGTCACGCCGGCGGCGAGAAGAAGAGCGGACAATGACATCAGAGGCTTTTTCATGGAGCTTCTCCTATCCAATACAGTTTTAAGACGCGTTTCCCGATGCGTCCTGGCAGGTGTGACAGGAGGAAAGCCAAGAGTTTCTCCTTCAGGGGCATCAAATTGTGTAAAGCCGGGCAGGGCGCCCGCCATCGGCGCGTTATATTCCTTTATAGAATAAAAGTAGCACCATATATTTCTTTTAAATGGGATCAACGCCCTTATCATTGCCTACTCAGACGAAGTCAGGACAGAAGGAAAGGCACACCATGGGTAACGCGCAGTTGATCACACGGGTCGGCAACAACAGCGCCGGTCTGTCCCGCGACGCCATCGATGACCTCAACCGGGAATACCGGGAGCTGGACTTCGAGGCGCGTATCCGCCGTGTCTATCAGGATTTCGCCCCGGACAAGATCATGGTGACTTCCTCGTTCGCGGCCACCTCCGCCTACTTCCTGCACATCATTTCCTCGATCCGCCCGGAACAGAAGATTCACTTCATCGACACCGGCTACCACTTCGAGGAAACCCTGGAGTACAAGGAATACCTGATCGAGCGCTTCAACCTGGACGTCATCGACCTGCGCGCCGACGAGCGCCAGCACCAGATCACCCAGGACGAACAGATGTGGCGCACTGATCCCGATCTGTGCTGCCAGGTGAACAAGGTCCAGCCCCTGGAAGACGCCAAGGAGCACTACGACCTGTGGATCTCCAGCCTGATGGGCTGGCAGACCGAGCATCGCGCCGGCCTGGAAGTGTTCGAAGAGCGCCGTGGCATGATCAAGTTCAACCCGATGATCGACGTCACCCGCGAGCAGCGCGACGCCTACATCGCCGACCACGACCTGCCGTTCCACCCGCTGGTCGAGGAAGGCTACCACTCCATCGGCTGCAGCCACTGCACCTGGAAAGGCGAAGGCCGCGAAGGCCGCTGGCAGGGCTCCTCGAAAACCGAGTGCGGCATCCACCTCTAACCCTGACGCGGTGGGCCTGTGCGAGCGGGCCCCGCCCGCGAAAGGGCGGCAAAGCCGCCTGGCAGGATCCCAGAGCCCTATCCCAGAGCCCTCACCGATACCGCCGCGCATACTCCCAATACACCACCGCCAAAAACACCGCCAACCCTGCCGGCATCAACAACGCGGTAAAGTGCAGCTCACGAAACAGCAAGGTGCCGACCAGGCCGCCAACCACAAACCCGCCGATCAACAACAGAAACAGCAACAGCCGCCGCCCGTTTATCGGCACGCCGCGCAGCCGATTGCCGAGCATGATACCCAGGTCGGTGAAGATGCCCGACAGGTGGGTGGTGCGGATAATCGAGCCGCTGTAGGTGGTCACCATGGCGTTCTGCAGGCCGCAGGCCATGGACGCCAGATACACCCCCAGATCGCTGCCCTGTTGCAGGGTCAGCATCGCCATCAGCAGCAGGAACGCTTCGATCAGCAGCGAAAACCCGTAATGGCGGCCCAGCTTGAGCGCCGAGCCGGGAATCAGCACGCCGCTGAGGGCGGCGCCGGCCAGGAAGCTGAGCAGGGTGAGCAGCAGGTGGCCGGCCTGGGTCAGCGCCAGGTCCGCCAGCGCCAGGCCCAGCAACGAGGTGGTGCCGGTCAGGTGCGACACCGACTGGTGGCTGAAACCCAGCAGTCCCACGGCGTTGACGCTGCCGGCGAGAAAGGCCAGCAAAAAAGCGCCGACCTCCACCCAGCGGGGCAGGCGGGTGAGCAATGGCTTGTCCTTGTGGTTGGAAGCAAACCGCCATGGTAGCAAAGTCCCCGAGCCCTGGCCGTTCCAAGAGGGTGGAACGGATCGGCGGATCGTTCACGGACACGGGATTATACTTACCGGTTACAAACCAAGGTGGCGGCGGTCCGCCTGCCGTGCCTCAATGGAAGGGGTCTATCGGGGACAGGGACATGAAAACAGCGATCATCGTGGAAGATCATGGTGACACCAGGGAGTGGTTGGCCACTCTGTTAGGGGACGCGTTCCCCGGCATTGAAGTGGCTGTCGAAAGCACCGCGGCCGGCGGTCTTGAGGCGCTGAGTGAGAGGGCGTTCGGCCTGGCGTTGCTGGACATCAGTCTGCCGGACGGCAATGGGGTGACACTGGTGGAATGGCTGCGCCGCCACGCCCCGGACACCTACATCGTCATGGCCACTATCTTCGATGACGACGACCACCTGTTCACCGCGCTGCGCGCCGGCGCCCACGGCTACCTCCTCAAGGATCAACCCCGCGAAAGACTGATCGAGCAGCTCGGCGGCATCCTGCGTGGCGAGCCGCCGCTGTCACCCAGTATCGCCCGCCGCATGATGCGCCACTTCCGGCAAACCACTAAGCCGGAGAGCGGCGAGGACCCGCTCACCGAACGGGAGCGGGAAGTGCTCGGGTTGCTGGCGCGGGGCTTTACCCGCACCGACATCGCCACCGCCCTGGGCATCGCCGCCAACACCGTGGCCACCTACACCAAGAGCATCTATCGGAAGCTGGGCGTGTCCGGCCGGGCCGAGGCGGCTCTGGAAGCGGTGCGGCTGGGCGTGGTCAAGCAGAATGGCTGAACGGCGCTGGGCGCTGGCGCCGCTGCAGGGATTATTGCTGGCGACGCTGGTGTTGTTGGCGGCGGTGGGTCTGGCGCTCTGGCTGACCCTGCGTGGGCCCTCGCTGGGCCTGGAATTGAAAGCGGCGGGGGAGCGCGGCGTGCGGGTGGTCGCCGTGTCGCCGGACGGACCGGCGGCGGGGGTGCTGGACGTGGGCGATGTGATCCAGGCGCTGTCGTCGGCGCGCGGCCATCTCGACCTGTCCGGTTTCGATCCCGTGTCCCAGCCCCACGCGGAACCCACTTTCGCGGCCTACAACGCCTACCTGGAAAAAGAACAGGCGGTGTTCCGTTCCCTGCAGGCCGGGCCGGTAGCTCTGCATCTCGAGAGCGGCGAGCGGGTGTCGCTCACCCCCGCCGACCAACGGTCCGTGGCATCGCTGCCGCTGGCGTTCTGGTTGCTGCATCTGTACGGCGCGCTCGCCTGCCTGATCGGCCTGTCGGTGTGGGTGTTCATGCCCCGCTATTGGCCCGCCAGGCTGCTGGCGTTGTCCGGGGTCGGCATGTTCCTGGCCACCTGGCAGCACAGTCTCTGGGAGAGCCGGGAACTGGTGCTGCCCGGCGCGCTGTTCGACGTGCTGATGCGCGGCAACCACCTGGCCATGTACCTGCTGTTCACCACCCTCACGGCGCTGCTGGTGATCTACCCGCGCCGCACCCCCGGCGCGCGCTGGATCATCGCCGGCGTGGTGGCCGTGATGACGGCCCTGCAGCTTAACGAAAATCTGCAGGGCGTGGATTTGCCGCTGCATACCTTTTACCTGCCAATGCTGTTGTTCTACCTGCTGGGCATCGGCTTGATGGCGGCCCAGTGGCGCCTGACCCGTTCCCGCCCCACGGAACGGGGCGCGCTGCGCTGGGTGTTCCTGTCGATTCTGATCACCATGGGTATGGGGCTGGTGGTGTATTTCTTGCCGGTGGCGCTGAACCTGCCGCCGGTGGCGCATCCTTCCACCATGGTGGGGCTGGTGGTGACGCTGTACATCGGCTTCGCCCTGGGCATTCTGCGGTACCGGCTGTTCCAGCTGGAGCGCTGGTGGTTCATGGCCTGGGCCTGGTTCCTAGGCGGGCTGGCGGTGCTGCTGGTGGACGTGGCGGTGATCTCCGCGTCCGGGCTTAATCAGGCCGAGGCCCTGGCGCTGGCGGTGATCATTGTCGGCTGGGTCTACTTTCCGGTGCGCCAGTGGCTATGGCGCCGTCTGGCGGCGTCCTCGGAAGCGAACATGGAGCGCCATATTCCCGCGTTCGTGGAGTCGCTGTACACCTGTGAGCCGGAGAAAGTGGGTGCCCTGTGGCGGGATCTGCTGCGTGAGGTTTTTCAGCCGCTGTCCCTGGCCGGCGCCGACCGGCCGGTGGAGACCGTGGCCCTGGCCGGCAACGGCGCGCGGCTGATGATTCCCGCGCTGGACGGCGGCGACGGCCTGTGCCTGCTGTACGGGCAGGGCGGGCGCCGGCTGTTCGGTCGCCGCGACCAGGACATCGCCGCCGCCCTGGTGGCCACCGGCTCCCGGCTCTATAACGCCCGGCGCGCCCGGGAAGCGGGCGCCGCCCAGGAGCGGGGCCGCATCATGCGCGACCTTCACGACGACGTGGGCGGCCGCCTGCTCACCCTGATCCAGAAAGCGCCGGACCCCCACCACGCCCAGTTGGCGCGTAACGCCATGTCGTCCCTGCGCCACGCCATCCAGGCGCTGGACCCGAACCGCCGGCGCAGCCTGCGCGAGCTGCTCGAGGACTGGCTCGGCGACAGCGTCGAGCGTCTGCCCAGGAACGAGCCGCTGGCGGCGGTGACGCTGCCCGACGAAACCGACCATATCGAGCTGACACCACGGCACTACGTGAATCTGCGCCGGGTGCTCGATGAAGCCCTCTCCAACGCCCTTAAGCACGGCCGGCCGGGCACCTTGCGGTTCGCGCTGGCGGTGGACGACGCCGGCGTCCGCCTGCGGTTGTGCAACGACATCGCCGAGTCCGACGAGGCCGACAACGGCCCTTCCGGCTACGGCCTCGGCAACCTGCGCACCCGCATGGAAGAACTCAACGGCGAGTTGATTCTCCACCGTGAGCCGGGCCCGCCGGCGCGTTTTTGCGTGGAAGCCCGTCTGGCGCTCTAGCCCCGAGTGACCCCGTTTGGGTGATGGGGCGGTTGTTCCCCGCCGCCTATGCTGACTCCGCTTGCCCTGGTCCACAGGGCTCCATGGAACGACGTAGCGGATAATAGGGGAACAACATGAAAACCCGTAACCAATTCTCGGGGGCACGCGCGGGCGTGCTGGCGGTGGCACTCGGTGCTTTGTTGGCCGGTTGTGGTGGGGGCGGTAGCTCCAACGACGGTACGGCGGGAGGGCCGTCGACCCCCGGTGGCGGAGGCGGCGGCGTCGAGCCCACCGAGCTGCCGGCCCTGGCCGGTCTGGAAGGCGACGCCGACAACCAGGACCTGCTCTATTTCACCCAACCCGAAGGCGCCGACCCGGGGTTGTACGCGCTGGACCCGGCGGCGCCGGAGACTTCCATCCTGGTGGACGACCGGGTACTGCTGGATGAAAACGCCTTTTCGCTCTCCTACGACCGCAGCTTCCTGCCGATTCACGAAGCCACCCTCAACGACGACGGTTCGCTGTCCGATTTCCGCGTCGACCGGGTGCTCTACTTCGACAACCGCTCGCTGCTGGACACCAACGGCTTCCATACCGCGGCCACCGATGTGGCGGACCCGCAGCCCGACCCGGTGTCCTCCGAGGACCTGATTCTGCTGACCAACGCCATCATCCAGTACGCCCTGGACGACGCGGACAACACCTCGGTGCTGTATGAGCTCAGTGACCAGGGCTGGTACCAGTTCCTGCTCAGCGACGATGAAAACACCGACCCCCTGCAACTGGCGGAGCGCTTTACGCCGGTGGCGCCGGTGCTCGACCCGGACCTCGGCCGGGGCGCCGGCTATCTGGTGATCGACAGCGACGACGACAACCGCATTAAACGGGTCGGCATGGACCTGGAACTGGAGCCCGGCCAGGTCACCATCGAAGGGGTGGCGCCCGCCGCCACCGCCCGGGTGTTGCCGTTGGGCGGCCCGCTCAACGATGGCGCCCAGTATCTGGTGATCAGCGGCGAGGACAGCCCCGGCACCGGCGGATTGTTCCTCTATCGCCCGGAACAGGGCGACGTGGGCACGCTCGAGCAGGTGGTCAACGGCGAGGGTGACCCCCTGGTGTTCAATGAATCCCTGTTCCCGCCGCCGACCCCGGCGCTGCCGGCGCCGCAGCATCTCACGCGCAGCGCCGACGTTCTGTTTTTCGCCATGCAGGGCAACGTGCTCGGCTTTGGGGATTTCGACCTGGTGCGGGTGGAGGGCGCGGAATGGCGTCGGGTGGCCACCGAATCCAGCCTGGGTGAGTTTGTCATCGCCAGCGGTGACCGGGTGGCGGTGCACAGCGAAGACCAGGTGCTCAGCTTTGCGCTGGACGGTTCCGACCGCCGCGTGATCGACAGCGACGACTCCATGTTCGGCCAGGACATTTCCACCCCGGTGTTGGGCGCGCGCAACGGCTGGATCTTCTATAACCGCGGCACTGGCATCGGCGGCGCCGACCGCTTCGCGGTGGCCAACCGGCTGGACGGCAGTGACCAGGTGGTGATCGCCGACGCTTCCTGGGTCGGCGCCTCGTCCACCGGCACCGCGCCTTCCGCCACCCAGCTCGACGCCATGGAAGTGTCCGAAGTCTTCATGCTGCGAAACGGCACCGAGCTGGCTGCGGTGAACGCGGCCATGCCCGCCGCCGGCGCGGTGCGCCTGGGCCAGCTGCCGGATTCCGCCGACCAGGTGCGCATGTACGGCCTGGCCCCCGGCCCCCACCGTCTGTTGCAGGCGGTCAGCTCCGGCGCGCCGGAGACCCTCGACGTGCTGTACGTGAACACCCGCGAAGAGGACTCGCTGCGGGTGATCAGCGAGCAGTCCAGCGGCGACGCCGACCAGCGTCCGGTGAAGGGCTTCTGATGAAAAACACGACCTTCGTTCTCTTGTGTCTGGTCACCGTGCTCGCCGCCTGCGGCGGCGACTCGTCCTCCTCCGGCGGCGGCACCACCGCCGCCGGACCGGGGGCCGAACAGCCAGGGCCGGAACAGCCCACCCCCTCCGGCGGCGGCGCCCTGAGCGGCGCGGCGCAAAAAGGCCCCTTCCAAGCCGGCGCCACCGCGCGGCTGCAACGGCTGGTGAACGGCGCCGTGGACAGCGACAGCGCGGCGTTGGAAGCCACCGTGGACGAACGCGGCCGCTATGCGTTCCCGGAAACCGGCTTCGTCGGGCCGGCACTGCTGACGGTCAGCGGCTTCTGGTTCGACGAAGCCGAGGGCCAGTTCAGCGGTGAACCGGTGACCCTGAGCGCGGTGGTCTTCCTCGAAGAGGGCGAACAGGCCGCCGACGCCAACGTCAATGTGCTCACCGACCTGATCAGCGAACGGCTGATGGCGGAACTGGCGGAGCACAATGACGACTACGCCGCCGCCCTGGCGGCGCTGATGCCGGACTACCGGGCGCTCACCGGCCTGCGCCGGCCGCCGGGCCAGCTGGACATGCTGGCCGGTTTTATTCCCGGCGAAACCCTGGAGGTGGGGCTCTACCAGGAGGTGCGGGTGCTGCCGTTGCTCAGCGCGGCGGTGGCGGAAAACGGCCTGCCCGCCCTGGCGGCGGCGCGCGCCGGCTTTGCCCGGAACGGCGCCGACGACGAGGACGCCGTGGCGTTCTGGGACGCCATAAAAACCGGCTACGGCACCCTGCTCGCCGACTACCCGGATGAAGAAGCCCTGGTGGCCGAGATCCAGAAAAACCTGTCGGCCCAGTACCCGCTCAATGACGGCGAAGGGTTTCCACCGGCGTCCCTGGGGGCGCTCTCGGAAGCGCTGGGCTTCGCGCCCGCCTGTTCCCAGGGGCCGGACGGGGGCGAGGAGGGCTACCGTCGCGTCTGCGTGGACGCCGGGCCGCAAACCACCAGCCTGGCCTCCGGCGCCGCCAACGCCCGCGATTTTTACCTGGAAGCCCCCTACGGCGGTTCCTTCACCGTGCGCCTCAGCCACGGCGACCAGGACCCGGATACCGACACCATCTTCCAGTACCGCCGCGCCGGCAGCAGCGGCCCGGGCACCCTGCTGGAAGAGTGCAGCACCCGGCACGCCTGCACGGTGGCGTCCATGTCACTGCGTAAGGGCGAGCGCGTCTATCTGCGCGCCATCGCCAACAGCGGCAGCGAGCGCTCCGTGTCGGTGGAAGCGATCCCGCTCAGCGACGGGCACTGGCTGGAGCCGGTGATCATCGAACCCTTCCTGGTGCCGCACCAGGGCCAGGTGGGCAGCCGCGACGGCAGCCTGGCGCCGTCCGACTACGCGGCGGAAACCGCCAACAGCCACGCCCATTACTTCCTGTACCTGGGCGACACCAGCGGACGCAGCCTGGTGGTGGACGAGTTTTTGTGTGGCGACGACATCCTGCCTGCCGGCCACAGCACCCGGGTACTGCTGGTCAAGCTGCTGGGCCGGGACACCGAAGTGGTCCGCGACAGCTCGGTGCGACGCTGCGAGGGCTTCCGCCATGACTTCGAAGCCGGCCAGGCGGGCCTCTACTACCTGCGTGTGAACGCGGACTACCAGCGGGTGTCGGGGCTGAGGCCGTCGTCCGCGCCGTACCGTTTCCGGATCCGGGGATTGTGAAAGCGGCCCGCGCGGCGCGGGCGGTGTGACGTGGCGGGGGGCGGTGTGGCATAATCCGCCCCCTTTTCGCCCCTCCACGCCACACCAATTCGGAACCCGACCTTGCTCACCACCGCCAACATCACCATGCAGTTCGGCGCCAAGCCGCTGTTCGAGAACGTCTCCGTGAAATTCGGCGACGGCCACCGCTACGGCCTGATCGGCGCCAACGGCTCCGGCAAGTCCACCTTTATGAAGATTCTCGGCGGTGACCTGGACCCGTCCTCCGGCAACGTGTCCAAGGACGTCAACGAGCGCATCGGCAAACTGCGCCAGGACCAGTTCGCCTACGAACAGTATTCCGTGGTGGACACGGTGATCATGGGCCACGACGAACTGTGGAAGGTCAAGGAGGAGCGCGACGCCATCTACGCCAAGGCGGAGATGACCGAGGAAGACGGCCTGCGCGCCGGCGAGCTGGAAGCCGAGTTCGCCGAGCTGGACGGCTACACCGCCGAATCCCGCGCCGGCGATCTGCTGCTCGGCGTGGGCATTCCCGTGGACCAGCACTTCGGCCCCATGAGCGAGATCGCGCCGGGCTGGAAGCTGCGCGTGCTGCTCGCCCAGGTGCTGTTCTCCGAGCCGGACATCATGCTGCTCGACGAGCCCACCAACAACCTGGACATCAACACCATCCGCTGGTTGGAAGGCGTGCTCAACCAGCGCGACTGCACCATGATCATCATCTCCCACGACCGCCACTTCCTGAACAGCGTGTGCACGCACATGGTGGACCTGGACTACGGCGAGCTGCGGGTTTACCCGGGCAACTACGACGAGTACATGACCGCCGCCACCCAGGCGCTGGAACGCAAGCGCGCCGACAACGCCAAGAAGAAAGCGCAGATCGCCGATCTGCAGCAGTTCGTCAGCCGCTTCTCGGCCAACGCGTCGAAATCCAAGCAGGCCACCTCCCGCGCCAAGCAGATCGACAAGATCAAGCTGGAGGACATCAAGCCGTCCAGCCGCCAGAACCCCTACATCGTGTTCGAGCAGGACAAGAAGCTGTTCCGCAACGCGGTGGAAGTGAAGAGCCTGGCGAAAAGCTTCGATGACGAAGAGCTGTTCTCCGGCCTGGATCTGCGCGTGGAAGTGGGCGAGCGCATCGCCATCATCGGCCCCAACGGCGTCGGCAAGACCACCCTGCTGCGCTGCCTGATGGGCGACCTGGAGCCCAGCGCCGGGGAAGTGAAGTGGTCGGAAAACGCCACCCTCGGCTACTACGCCCAGGACCATGCGGCCGACTTCGAGGACAAGCTCAACCTGTTCGACTGGATGCAGCAGTGGGGCAAGGAGAGCGACGACGAGCAGATCATCCGCGGCACCCTGGGCCGGCTTTTGTTCTCCTCCAGCGAGATCAACAAAACCGTGAACGTGATCTCCGGCGGCGAGCAGGGCCGCATGCTGTTCGGCAAGATCATGCTGCAGCGCCCCAACATCATGCTGCTGGACGAGCCCACCAACCACCTGGACATGGAGTCCATCGAGTCGCTCAACCTGGCGTTGGAAAACTACCCGGGCACGCTGCTGTTCGTCAGCCACGACCGTGAGTTCGTGTCGTCCCTGGCCACCCGCATCATCGAGCTGACGCCCACCGGCATCGTCGATTTCCACGGCAGTTACGAGGACTACCTGCGCAGCCAGGGCGTCGCCTGAGCGCACCGCGACAATTTGCCGCATTCCCTTTGCCCGCCGGGCCGCTAGGCTTGCGCACACTCTCGATGTGCCAGCCTGGAGGCCCCAGTGTTGTTTGTTGCCCGGTCCCGCTTTTCCCGCCACGCCCCCCTGGCGATCGCCCTGACGATACTGGCGCCCGCCGCCTGGTCGGCGCCCTCCGGCCACCAGCTGGAGACGGTGCGCGTCGATGACGCCGCCGCCGCCCCGGTGACGCCCACCACCACCGACGGCCGTCTCGGCCTGAGCGAGCGCGAGACGCCGGCCACGGTGAGCAGCGTGGACCGCGAGGACATCGAACAGCTCGGCCTGCGTAATCTGATCGAACTGTACCGCAGCGCCCCCGGCGTGGCCGCCGGCAACATCCCCGGCTCGCCGGCCTCGGTGTCGATGCGCGGGCTCACCGATGTGGGCTACCTGTTCGACGGCGTGCGCGTGGCCGACCCGTCGCTGGTGTCGCGCAACCTGGACACCTGGAACCTGGAGCGGGTGGAAGTGCTCAAGGGCCCGGCCTCGGTGCTGCACGGCACCGGCGCCCTGGGCGGCACCCTCAACCTGGTGACCCGCAAGCCGGACCTGGCCGGCGACCGCTATGACGGCATGCTGGAGTACGGCAGCCACGACAGCTTGCGGCTGGGCGTGGGCACCAACCGGGTGGTCAATCCGAACGTGGCGGTGCGCGCCGACCTCAGCCACAGCCGGAGCAGCGGCTATGTGGACGACACCGATGCCGAGACCACCGCGCTGACCGCCGGCATCCTGGTCCACGCCAGCGACCGGCTCACCCTGAGCGCCGCCCTGGATCTGTACAGCGACCGCTACGCCACCCCTTATCAGGGCACGCCGCTGCTGCCCGCGGACGTGGCCCGCGACCCCAGCGACGTGGTCTCCGGCAGCGGCCTGGTGCTGGACGAAGCGATCCGCGACAACAACTACAACGTGCGCGACGGCGAAATGACCGCCGACAGCCAGTGGCTGCGCACCAAGGCCGACTATCAACTCAACGGCACCTGGCGGCTGGTCAACGAGCTGAGCTTTTACAACGCCAATCGGGACTGGGCCAACTCGGAAGACTTCACCTACAACGACGCCACCGGACAGCTGGACCGGCTCACCACTCGCATCAACCATCACCACCGGTTCGCCACCGACCGCTTCTACGGCGTCCACGACGGTTACCTGGGCGAGCGCCGCCACCGCCTGGTGGTAGGCGCCGAATACCAGTACACCGATTTCGACAGCCGCCGCCGCTTCGGCGACACCACCTCGGTGGACCCGTTCAACCCGGATCGCGGTGATATGCCGCCCAACAGCCCGGCCAACTACAGCTCGCGGGCCGACTTCGACAGCACCGTGTCCGGCGGCGCGGTGTTCCTGGAAGACGCCCTCAACCTGACCCCCAACTGGGTGCTGGTGAGCGGCCTGCGCTACGAATACCTGGAGCTGGATCGGGGCATCGACGACCTGAGCGCCGGCACCCGGGACACCTTCGGGCAAACCTTCGAGGACCTCTCCTGGCGGCTGGGCACGGTCTACGACCTGACCAACAACATGCAGGTGTTCGCGCAGTACAATCAGGCGTCATCGCCGATCGGCAGCCTGTTGCTCAGCAACCCCACCAACGCGCGTTTTGATCTGAGCGACGGCCGCGCCACCGAACTGGGCGCACGCGCCAATTTGTGGCGTGACCGGGTCACGCTCACCACCGCCGTGTACCGCTTGAATCAGGACGACATCGTCACCCGCGACCCGGCCAACCCGGCGCTGTCCGTGCAGGGCGGCGGCATCGAGGCCGAAGGCGTGGAAGTGGACCTGACGGTGCGCCCCCATGAGCGCTGGTGGATTAACCTGAACGGCGCCTGGAACGACGCCGAATACGATCAATTGCTGGGCGCCGGCGGCGAGGACCTGTCCGGCAACCGCCTCACCAACGTGCCGAAAACCACCGCCAACCTGAGCAGCGCCTACACCCTGGCGGCGCTGCCGCTGACCCTGGGCGGCGCGGTACGCCACACCGGCGACTTCTACACCGGCACTGCCAATGAGTACCTGGTGGACGAGCGCACCCTGCTGGACGCCTGGGTCAGCTACCCGCTGGCCAACGGCACCCTGACCCTGCGCGGGCGCAACCTCACCGACGAGTTCTACGCCGACTGGTCCGGCTACAGCGCCACCCAGGTCTACATGGGCGCGCCGCGCACCGTGGAACTGGGCTGGACCGGCCGCTTCTGATCACGACCGGCCGTTGCCCCAGGGGGTTTAGCGGGCGCTGGCCAGCGCCGGCTGAAGCTCCGGGTAGACCTGCAGGGTGGCCTTCAGCACTTCCTGGAAGTTGCTCTTCTGGCCGTGCACCGTGGTCATCCAACGGGCCATGTCGTTGAGTGAGCGGAACGACAGATCCGACGTCTCGCGGATGTACTCCCAGCCGCCGGAGGCCTGGATGGCGGCGTCGCGGCCCACGTTCTGGCCCGCCTTGGAACCGGCCATGCCGCCGAAGAAGCTGCCGATCAGGCTGCCGCCGGGCACGCTTTCCAGGGCTTTGCGTCCGGCGTAGGCACCGGCCGCCGCGCCCACCGCGGAGCCCGCCGCCGAGCCCATCTTCGCGTTGATCGCCTTGTTCACCCACTCGGCGGTGACGCCGTCGCTGGTGTAGGGGCTCAGGTATTCACCGGAGTTGTCCTCAATCGCCAGGCCTTCGACCCGGGCCTGCGCTTCGGCCTGCTGTATCTCGGCCAGGGCTTGCTGCTGCTGCGGGGTGATCTCCGCGCGGGTCAGGGTCACCGTGCGATCGTCGCCACCGTCCTGGCCGGCCAGCACCAGGCTGACCGGCGTATTCGGCTCGCCCTGGACCATCAGGCGCACTTCCAGCATCGATTTGCCGCCCACGCTTTGTGGTTCGCCGTCGCCTTCGGCCACCGCCAGAAGCTGGTCGCCGGTGTGCACCTCGCCGCTTTGGTCCGACGGTGCGCCGGGCACCAGGGTACCGATCACGACGCGGCCCTGCGCGTCGCTCGCCAACACCGCGCCGATCTTGCCGGACTCCTGCGCCAGCGCCTGTTGTTGCGCCTGTATCTGTTGCCAGGCCTGCATCTGGGCCTGCTGTTGCGGCGTGGCGCAGCCCCCCAGGGTTGCCAGCGCCGCCGCCAGCAGGACATACCGCGTTGCGTGAGTTATGGAAAAAGTCATCGTCGTTCCCCTACTGCTTGATTGATGTTGTTACGGCGCCATGCGCGCCATGGTCTGCAGCGCCAGTTCCCGGCCGGTTTCGGCCAGGGACACCGGCTGTACCCGTTTCTGATAGCCCCGATCCGTGGCCACCCACTGGTAGGGCGGGTCTTCGTCGTTGTCGCGCCGGCCGGTGCTGGTGAACACCGCCAGCACCGAGGCGTCGCGGGTGGACAGCACCCGCACCTGGTACACCGGCTGGTCCTCGAACGACGGACCGGCGGTGAGCTCCATGACGAAGTCGGCGTGCTCCGCCAGCGCGCGCATGCGCAGGCGGGCGTTGTCCGGCGACAGCCTTGAGAAGCTGCCGTCTTCCAGGGCGTTGTCGGTGAGCCGCGCGGCCAGGGCGCGGTCCACCACGCTGGCGCCGGCACTGCGGAAGGTGGTGATCAGCCCGGACTGCAGCTCGTGGGCGGCGCGGTTATCCGTGGGGCGCTCGCCGTCGCGGTATTCGTTCTGCGCGGTGGCCTGGCCCCGGGCGTTGCCCTGGCTGTCGCCGTCCGGGCCGCTGGCTTCGAATTCGCCGCGCACCCCCAGGGTGGCTCGTTGCCGGCTTTGCCAGTCGCTCACCCGGCTGGACAACGCCTCGTTCCAAAGCACCGCGATGCGCGCTTCGCCGTCCTTGGCAAAGCGGTCGCGGAAGCGCGCGGTGATAGTGTCGGCAGCCTCCTGGCGGCCCCCCGGCGCCTGCTGTTCCCGGTAGGCCTCTTCGCTCAGCGGCGCCTTGGCCGGGGCCATCATCGGCGCCGCCGAATGGTCGGTCTGGGCGCCGGCGGTGCCGGCCAGCCACAGGGTGACGCCCAGCCCGGCGTAGCGGATCAGCCGTTGTCGGTTCATCGTGCTTGCCTCACTTCCACGCGGTATTGCAGCCGGTCGGTGGTCACCGACTTTTCTTCGTACACGGCGCGCGCGTTGGCCGGCACCGAGATGCGCCGCCACACCGGGCGGGCGTCCAGGGGGCGGCCGCTTTGCGAGTAGAACGAGGTGCGCGCTTCCACCATGTAGTTGAAGTCGGTGTGGTTGCGCAGCTCCACCCACACCTGCGAGGTGCCGGTGTCGGTGCGCTCGATGCCGTGGCCGGTGGTGGACAGACGGATCACGTTGTCCGGCCCGATCAGGCCGTCCTTGAAACGGCGGTTGAGCGCGTAGTCGGTGAAGATCACGGTGTTGTAGCCGGTCTCTTCGGTGCGCTGCTGATACTCTTCCTTGCTCATGCTGCTCTGGCAGCCCGTGACCAACAGGCCGGCGGCCAGCAAGGCGCTGACGACGAGAGTTTTCATAGTGGCTTTCCTTTTGGTGTGGGGCGGCTGCTGGCGAAGGCGAGGCCGTTGCCCCGGTCATCGAAATGCACGGCCACGGTTTCGGTGCCGTCCGGCAACGGTTGCGAGGTGGCGTCCAGGAAACGGACTTGCAGCGGGCCGGCGCCGGGCGCCAGACGCAGGGTGGTGACATGCAGGCCGTCCGGCAGGCGATGCCAATAGCGGGTGTCCGCCTGGGTGCGCGAGCGCGCGGACAGCCCCTGGGCCGCCACGCCGATGGCGGTGACGGTATGGAAGCCCGCCGCCAGGCCGCCGCCGGCGGCCATGCTCAAGCCGGCCACCGCGCTGTTGCCGCTGGCGGCGGTGAGCACATCACCGGTGGCCCGGGTGTTCTTCTTGAACCGCACCTTGCCTTCGATAATCCGGTCCACGGTGCGCCCGCCCCGGGTGGAGGCTTGGAAGAACACGTCCTCAATCGGGAACAGCGCGACCGGCCCCGCGCCGTTATCGACTTCGGCGCCGTTGGCGCGGATCTGTTTGCCGCGCCGGTAGACCAGCTCGTAGTGGCCAACGCCATCGGCCAGCTTGCGCGGCGCGGTGCCGGTTTCGGCGATCACCAGGATGTTGTGGTCGGCGGCGGGCACCGGGCCGTCCGGGCGGAACTGCCGGTATTCTTCGAAGTGCTGCTCGGCGAGAGAGTCGCTGCCGGCCAGCTTCGCCGACCAGCCCGCCAGATAGATCAGCGAGGCGAAATCCGTGGTGTTCTGCTCCTCCTCGGCGAAGGCGTCCTGCAGCAGCCCGCTGATAAAGCTGGCGCGGGCGTTGCCGTAATCGCCGTCGCGCAGGAACAGCAGGCCCCGGTAATAGAACACCATGGAGCGTTCATAGGGCTCGCCCTTGAAGTCCTTCTCGCCTTCCTCGTACCACAGGCTGCGTGCCCGGTGGGCCGCCTCGTTGTCGGCGTAGACGCTTTCGATATTGGCGATGGCCCGGTCCAGCGCCGCCTTGGACAGGTCGTAGTGCCCCCGGTGGAAGGCGGCGGCGCCGATCTCCATCAGGTTGAGCACCTCGTTGCGGCGGCCTTCCTCGAACAGGTCCTGGTAGAGCGGCTGCAGGGCGGCGGGCTTGCTCGCCACCACCGCCTGCTGGTCCGGGTCCAGGGCGCGGGTTTCGTACTGGGTGGGCCCGGTGGCGCAACCGGCGAGCAGCAAGGCGGCGGCCAGCGGCGCCCCGGCCTTAGCGATAAAGCACATTGTCCTGGCTCGCCTTCTTCATCTCATAAGAGCCGCTCCAGACAATGGTGCCCAGCTCCAGGTCGATCATCTCGAACGTCACCTGGTGGTAGCGCGAGCGCGTCTGGCTGTTGCGGTCCATGGCGTCCAGCGAGGCGATGCGCCCGCCCAGCCGGTAATCACCGCCGGCGGTGGCCTGCGTCTGGCGGATGGTGCCGCCGTCCACGGCGCCGTCGCGCTTGAGCTCGCGCTCTTTCTCCACCATGTCCGCGAAGTGGCGGCCCACAAAGACCATCCGGCCGTTGGCGGCGCGGTTGAGCTCCACGCGCAGACGGTCGGTGAGCAGGTTGGTATTGATGATCGAAGAGCTTTCGTTCTTGAAGTATTCGTTGTCGATGATGATCCGCGGCGGCACGTCCCGCGCCGCCAGAATGCGGTTGGAGAGCATGTCCCGCATCATCTCGTCGGTCATCGCCACCACGTCCTGGGACTCGATGCCGACCCCCTGAACGCGGCCCGAGGAAGACGGGTCCTCGTACACCGAGGCCTGGCCGGCCACGTTATCCACCTGCGAGGACGGCGTGCATCCCCCCATCACCATCAGGGCCCCCAGGCCCGCCATCAGATGACGTCTCTTCATGTCCTGCTCCGTCTTGTTGTATGCGCCGGTGACAGACACCGGCGTCCCCATGCGGGTAAGAGTAGCCAGGGCAGAGCAGGGCGCGCATACCCCATATGGGGTAAGCGGAGTGTGTTTTGGATCACAGCATTCCCGTGGGCCATCCCTAGACTTATGCAACGACGTGCCCAGGACCGCATAACAGCAAGGGCGCGCTGAAATGGAATTTGGGGGATAACATGGATAAGACCTTTCTCGCCGGGGCGGCTGTCGTCGCGATCCTGGCCATCACCGGTTGTGGCGGATCAAGCAGCTCCAGCAGCAGCGGCGGGGGTACCGCCACACGCACCGCGCACTTCGTGGACAACGCCGTCACCGGCCTGCACTACACCTGCGGCTCTTCAAGCACCAAAACCACCGGCGAACAGGGCGTGCTGCGCTGCCCGGACGGCGCCACCGCACGCTTTCTGATCGGCGATATTGAACTGGGCGACGCCGTGGTGAACGGCAATACGGTGTTCATCACCCCGGCGGACCTGGCCGGCGACGGCGCCGACGAAAACGACAACACCGTGACCAATATCAGCCGCTTCCTGATCAGCCTGGACGCCGACCAGGACCTGGCCAACGGCATCCAGATCGACCCGGCCTCGCACCTGGACCTGGGCCTGGCCATCGATTTCAGCCTGGATCCGGTGGCCTTTGAAACCGCCATCGCCTCCGCGCTGGACATGCTCACCGCCGATTTGCCCGGTGGGCCCTATCCGCTGGTCGCGGCGGCGGACGCCCAGAATCACGTGGTCATGGCGCTGCATCTGACCAACGCCGGGCTGTATCGGGGTACCGTCCGCCACACGCCCGACACGATGAACGGTATGACCTTCCTGGTCACCCGGGCAGGCGCCGTCTACGGCAGCAATCGGGCCGTCGATGGGCGCTACACGGCCACCGGCTTCGAAGAAGGAATGGACTGGCTGAGCACCGTCGGCACCGGCGAGGATTTCAAGATCGATGGCAGCAGCGGGGCCACCTACTTTATCGATGCCACCATCGCGAAAGGACAGGCATCCGGTCAGCCGGCGGGCGAGGACTACCCGCGTTTCGAAGCCTCCCGCCGCCTGACCTTTGATCCGCTCTATGACCTGGACCTGGTCCAGGAATTCGCGGATCTGCTGCCGCTTGCCATCGGCATTGGCGAGGACCGCGACGCTCCTTTCGTGATCCACACCGCAGCGGGCGGCGGGCTGGACGGCGCGCCGTTCGGTTCTTTTGAAGGGGGGCCGCCTTCTCAGCAGCTTGAGAATGATGTCGAGTACGGAGACATTGTTATCGCCGAAGTGGTCAGCACGGACGATCACACGATCCGCCTGCTGGGCATGTCCATGGCCGGCTATCTGGTCGACGCCACCATCGACCTGAGCGACGCGGAACCCAAAGTGGATGCGACATGGGAGCATATTCACGAAGGCCGCAGCGGCACCACGCAAACCTTAATACCTGTGCTTTAAAACATTCAGGGCGCGCCGGAGCGCGCCCTGAATGCCCGGTGTCGAAATCCCTACCCAGGGTTCGACCATGGGATATCCAAACCAAAAGGAGACTCCCATGACCGGCCAGACCATCCGCTTGCACCGCGTACTCCGCGGCACCCCCGACCGCGTCTACCGCGCCTTCACCGACCCAGACGCCATGGTCAAATGGCTGCCGCCCTTCGGCTTCACTGCCACCATGCACGAAAGCGGCGTCCGCGAAGGCGGCGGCTACCGCATGTCCTTCACCAACTTCACCACCGGCAGCCGCCACACCTTCGGCGGCACATACGTGGAGCTCAAGCCCAACGAACGCATCCGCTACACCGACAAGTTCGACGACCCCAACCTCCCCGGCGAGATGCAGGTCACCGTCACCCTGAAAGCAGTGCTCGGCGGCACCGAGCTGCACATCGTCCAGGAGGGCGTGCCCGACGTGATCCCGGCGGAGATGTGTTATCAGGGCTGGCAGGAGTCGCTGATCCAGCTCGCGCAGCTGGTGGATCCGGAGATTCCGGACGAGGAATAAAGCGCGATTGTCGGATTACCTGAAAAGCCCGGCGGCAAGCCCCCCGGGCTTTTTTGCTTTTATTTTCGCCACAAGATGGTGTAATTTCGGACCTGCATCACAAAATAATAATCGCCGGCCCGGAGAGGCAAGGCGAAGAAAACAATGATTCAGGGGAAAGGGATGTCTGTCCGCGAGCGCACCCTCCGGCCCGCTATGGGCTCTGAAACAACCACCCGCGAAGCCGTTGCCCGCCGGGGCTGACTCTAATGGCCACGGTGATTCCAAGCCTCAGCACCATTCGCGGCATGACGCCCGGCGAACGGCGTCTGGGCCAGCGCCTGGAAAGCCTGCTCGAGGATGACTACACCGTCTGGTACGACATCCCCCTGGGCCGCCAGCGTCGCTACCCCGACTACATCATCCTGCACCCCGGCCGGGGCCTGCTGTTTCTGGAGGTCAAAGACTGGAAGCTGGACACCCTCAAGTGCCTCACCCCGCGTGACGCCGAGATATATACCCAGCAGGGCCTTAAAACCGTCAGCAATCCCCTGGAGCAGGCGCGTCAGTGCGCCCTGATGACCATAAACCGCCTGCAGCGCGACACGCACCTGATGCAGACCGACGGGCGCTTCAAGGGCAAGCTCTGTTTTCCGTGGGGTTATGGGGTGGTCCTCCCCAACATCACGCGCAAGCAATGGAATGAGGCCATCTCGGAGGCGGACCAGGAACTGGTGCTGCCCCCGCACCGCCTGATCTGTAGAGACGAAATGACCGCCACCGCCGATCCGGAAGCGTTTCAGTCCCGGCTCTGGGGCATGTTCGAATACGCCTTCGGCGAAAAGCTCACGCTCCCGCAAATCGATCGCATCCGCTGGCAGCTTTTCCCCGAAATTCGCATCAACGCCCCGCAGCAAACCCTGTTCGGTGAAGAAGGCCAAGATGACGACCCGGTCGACGGGCAAACCGACCAAGAGAATGAGCTGGTCATCCCAGACATCGTCCGTGTTATGGACCTGCAACAGGAACAGCTCGCCAAAAGCATGGGCGACGGCCACCGCGTCATCCACGGCGTCGCCGGCTCCGGCAAAACCCTGATCCTCGGCTACCGCTGCTTGCACCTGGCCCAGGCCGTCACCAAACCCATCCTAGTGCTGTGCTTCAACATCACCCTGGCCGCCCGGCTGCGCAGCTTCATCGCCGAAAAGGGCATCGAAGAGAAAGTACAAGTGCACCACTTCCACGAATGGTGCGGCCTGCAGCGTAAAACCTATAACGTTGACATGATTGAAGGTGATGCACCCTATTGGGAGAGGGAGGTAGAAACCGTCATCCAGGCCGTAGAGAAAGACCGGATACCCCGCGCGCAATACAGCGCGGTGATGATCGACGAAGGTCATGACTTCGAGCGGGAATGGCTCAAGCTCATCGTCCAGATGATCGACCCGGACACCAACTCTCTGCTGTTGCTTTATGACGATGCCCAGTCCATCTACAAGAAGCGCAGCCTGAAATTTCCCCTGTCCAGCGCAGGCATCGAGGCTCGTGGGCGCACCACCATACTGAGGCTCAACTACCGCAACACGCGTGAAATCCTCAGTTTCGCCTACGACTTCGCCAAAGATTTCTTACAAGCGCAGGATGCTGACGACGACCACATTCCCTTGATTGCCCCCGAGGTTGCCGGCACCGGCGGCCCGCAGCCGCAATTCCGCAGGTTTGAAGAATTCGATGACGAGGCTCACTACATCGCTCGTTGCATTTTAAAATGGCACAGAAATGGAAGTCCATTCAACGATATCGCCGTGATATATGGATATCACTGGCAAGCACAAATTTTGAGGGGCGCTTTACGATTAGCCAATATTCCTAGTACCTGGTTAAAAAACGCGGCAGATAAGAAAGAATACCATGCGAATGCGGATTTCGTGACTCTGCTCACTCGACAAAGCAGTAAGGGGCTGGAGTTCGATACAGTAATCCTCGCTGGGCTTGGTGAACTAAAGGGTAGTGGTGACGATTTGGATTATGAAGCGCGATTGCTTTATGTAGGGATGACTCGCGCCAGACATAAGTTACTTTTAACCGGGAGCGGAACGAATTGGTTTTTGGACAAATTTAAGTGCTAGAGTGTCGATTTTGGCAATTGAAAGTCCTCTGAAATGGAAGGAAAGTATGTCGGGTGAAACGGCTAACATCGCAGAAGTTGCAGAAAAAATATCAAAAGAAATCTTTTCTTTTTTCAAATGGAAAAATTCTGGACGTTACAATGAGAATTTCCCTTGCCATAACCCTGAGATCCATTCAAAGAGTGGCGGAGGAGGGAAGTCGCAGTTTAAAGCTGAGCACCCATGTGACTGTGTTTTTAGCTATTATGACCCATACAAAAATAGGGTGGTTTACCTTTTGGTAGATTTAAAAAGTTATGCATCTGGATCAATTCAGAAAGACCGAATAAGGAAAGCGCTCGAAGGCCTCGCTAAATCAGTTGATTGTGCTGAATCTAGCGGGGACTGGCAAAAAACTATGTTCCAGATGATAAGCCATGGAGTGTCAATGGCTTATTATTTATTTATAATCATGATAACTGTTTCGATAAAGATTTTGAAGGGATGTTGGGCAAGATTAAAACGGAGAGCTTGCCGGTGGCCAAGGGGCAAAACTTATATGTAGTTAGTCCGTTAAGAATAAAGTATCTAATGACTGTATGTTCAGATATAAGGCGTCTTTTCCACGAGGGGGAGATGCCGAGAGACTACTCGTTTTTTTATCCTGAGCTTACATTGCATAAGACGTCTGGCGACCAGGATCAGTATCCAGCCACCATCGAGCTATTGTGCGCGCCTTATATGATCGTCCAATGGGATGAATACAAATTGCCTGACCTTGATGATGGTCATGGATTACCAGGTTATATCATTTACTACAATCAGCCCGGGTCAGATTGCTTTGAGTTTCTTTATCTCATTGATTCTCTCTCGAGATACCAGATACTAAATAGCAAAAAGAGGATCATGATTCGTATTGCTCATGATAGCCCCGATGTAGATGCCAAGGCTAATTTCATTAGAGCAAAAAGTAGGTATATATCTGACTGGGGTCTGGACGAGCACAAAAGAAATGCTATTGAACGTATAGATTTTGATATTGTGCCTTCGGAAGTGTCACGTTTAACAGCTGGCGCGCTTGCATGGAGAAGCGAATGAAAAACGGAAGCATTTATTTTGTTTCAGATAAAGCCGTTCATGATGCTTTGACTCAGTACAGATTCAAGAAAGATGATTTGAAAGAGATATTTCTTTCTAGGGGGATTATAACTTCTCCGCACACTCCTCGAGAGGACGTGGCGATGTACTTTAGCACTCTTAACCATGACTATTATGATCATCAAAAGATTGCTGAAGTTTTTGCTGTTGACCGAAGAAAGGATAAGACTAGTGTAACCACTGTGGCTGGAAATCTATCAAGATTAAAGATTCAAGCAGCGCTTAAACAAGTAAGTGAAAAAGTAAAACAGAGTGGTGATGCATCAAACGTGGTTAACCATCAAGGTTATGCTGAAATAAGCTTTAAATACGAAGAGGTTGATTATAATAAAACGGAATTTAAGCAAGTTTCGGTGCGGGAGTCTTCAATCAGGGTTGAATATACGGAGGATGGTTGTGTTTTGAGATGGCCACATGTTGCCTATGCTGAAAAAGCTAGGGAGCTGATTTTGGATTGTTTTCAGGCTGAGTCGGAATCTGATCTAGATATCCAAGAGGTTTCTCTTGCTCATATTGATGATCCTTCTTTGGTGTCAGAGTTTTTTACCTTGCTGTCGCATGATATTGATGGTTTTTCTTTGGTTACAGTCACCGATGTCTATTTTTTTAACCCTAATAAGAGTTCTGATGACGAGGATCAAATAGTCCATATTGATAAGGCTAGTCTTAAAGGAAGTGGCGTTACCCATTCCCCGGAATTGAAAAACCTCCAAGACCAAGGGTTTTACATATGGAAAATTCGCTGGCAAAGTCAAAACGCAGCGGAAGGTTCTGATATTTATGAGTTTGAGGCCCAGCTATCGGATCCAGAAACCAGGTCCGAGGTTTCTTATGTGGTTTTGGGTTATTACGAAAAAAAGCCTTATGGTGACGAGTATGTTAAAACAAGGAAGCGTGTTTCAAAAAGTGAGGAGATTCGGGTAGGTAAGATTCTCGAAAAAGCGATAAATTTCGCTTTTTCTAGTATATCCTCCTCTGGAGAAGAAGGCGATGAATAGCCGGTATAGATGGTTTTCTATTTCTGTTGAAATAGATCTGGAGAGCGTTTGGACGTCAATTAGAAACGCGCACTATAAAGATAGGCTGGGGTACGGCTTTTCTTTGTCTTCATCAAGAAGCGACTTCATCTCCGGATCTTTCCTGGAAAAAATCGAATACTCTCAAGAGGTCCTGTCTCCAGGAGGCGAGACTTCGACTGTTGATGTCTACAGGATGGTAGTTACAAAGTTTTTTATAAAAAAAATTTTAGACGGGAGGCTGGTTCTGGTTCTCGTCGATCCTCCACAAAGGAAAAAACGTTTTTTGTCAGCTATTTATGATGCGTTTGGTTATAATAGCGTTATCGAGCAAATCAAGATTGACGTTCGTGGCGCGGTGGATTTTTTAAGAGATAAGTTTTCTAGGGTTGTCGTTTCTAGAGTCAGTGCTCGCGGTGTTATGATTAGTGAGAGGTCGGTAGCGACTGTCGATGTGGTTTCTTTATCGTCGGCCGACAGAGATTTGTGCGAGTGGTTGAAGACTAAAAAGTTCCATTTGGCCAAGGTTGGCGCTAAGGTTTCGGAAGGTGGTCATAGCCACTTTGTTGAGATATCGGAATCGGGGATAATATCTTGTAAAGAAGATTTTTATTCGATTGCTGAAGATATTGCTTTGCGTTGCGTTATTTAGATGTTTTATAAGCGTGGCGTTTTGACTCTCAACAATTAAAAATTGATTATTTTGCCTTCCTGTAAGCTTATTAATGATTTTTTTGACAGAATCGACATGAGTAATTTCCGAGGTTCGTGTCATTTGCGTCGGGCATGATTTTAAATTGAAGCCACATTTATGAAGAAGCCCCGGCGGGAAAACCCGCCGGGGCTTCTTCATATCACAAACAGTGAATAGGGCGAATCCTTAAACCCGCTCAATCACCGTAGCAATACCTTGACCCAGACCAATGCACATGGTGGCAAGGCCGATCTGGCCGTCGTTGCCTTCCAGTACGTTGAGCAGGGTGCCGGTGATGCGCGCGCCGGAGCAGCCCAGGGGGTGGCCCAGGGCGATGGCGCCGCCGTTCAGGTTGACCTTCTCGTCCATCTTGTCGAGCAGTTTGAGGTCCTTCAGCACCGGCAGGGACTGCGCGGCGAAGGCTTCGTTGAGCTCGACGTAGTCGATGTCGTCGATGGTCAGGCCAGCCCGTTTCAGGGCTTTCTGGGTGGCGGGTACCGGGCCGTAGCCCATGATGGCCGCGTCACAGCCGGCCACGGCCATGCTGCGGATCTTGGCGCGGGGCTTGAGGCCCAGGGCCTGGGCGCGTTCGGCACTCATCACCAGCATGGCGCTGGCGCCGTCGGACAGGGCCGAGGAGGTGCCGGCGCTGACGGTGCCGCTGACCGGGTCGAACACGGGCTTCAGTTTGGCCATGTCTTCGAGGCTGGCGTTGGGACGGATGGTCTCGTCGATTTCGCACAGCACTTTGCGGCCGTCGGCGTCGTGGCCTTCGATCGGCACGATCTCGTTTTTCCAGCGGCCTTGTTCCGTGGCTTCCCAGGCTTTCTTGTGGGAGCGCACGCCGAACTGGTCCTGCTGTTCACGGGTGATGCCGTGCATGCGGCCGAGCATTTCCGCGGTCAGGCCCATCATGTTGGAGGCGCGGGCGGTGTACTTGGACAGCTCCGGGTTGAGGTCCACGCCGTGGTCCATGGGCACGTGCTGCATGTGCTCCACGCCACCGATCACGAACACGTCGCCGTTGTCGGTCATGATCGCCTGGGCGGCGCTGTGCAGGGCCTGCATGGAGGAGCCGCACAGGCGGTTGACGGTCTGCGCGGCGCTGGTGCGCGGCAGGCCGGCGAGCATGGAAATGTTGCGGGCGATGTTCATCGCCTGTTCCTTGGTCTGGTTCACGCAGCCCCAGATCACATCTTCGGTCTCTTCGATGCTCCAGTTGGGGTTGCGCTCCATCAGCGCCTGGATCAGCAGCGCGGACAGTTTCTCCGCGCGCACGTTGCGGAACTGGCCGTTACGGGTTTTGCCCATCGGGGTGCGCACCGCATCGACGATGACCACGTCTTTCGGATTCAAACTCATTTCAAAATCTCCTTTGCCCGTGCCTTACGCGAAGAAGGCTTCGCCTTTGGCGGCCTTGTCTTTAAGCATCTGGGGGGCTTCGTAAAGCTTACCCAGGTGGGCGTACTTGTCGCACAGTTCCGCGAATGCCTTGGTGCCGATGCTGTCGATGTAGCGCAGCGGGCCACCGCGGAACGGCGGGAAGCCGATGCCGTAGATCATGGCCATGTCGGCTTCGGCGGCGGAGCCGACGATGTTGTCTTCCAGGCAGCGGATGGTTTCGGTGCACATCGGGATCATCATGCGGGCGATGATCTCTTCGGCGTCGTAGTCCTTGGACTCGCCGGTGACCACGGGCTTGATCAGCTCGTAGGTCTTCTCGTCGACCACCTTCTTGGGCCGGCCCTTCTTGTCTTCCTCGTACTTGTAGAAGCCGATGCCGTTCTTCTGACCGTAGCGTTCGTTTTCGAACATGATCTCGGTCGGGTCCTTGAAGTCGTGCTTCATGCGGTCGGGGAAGCCTTCGGCCATCACTTCGGCGGCGTGCACGCCGGTGTCGATGCCGACCACGTCGAGCAGGTAGGCGGGGCCCATGGGCCAGCCGAACTTCTGCATGACCTTATCGACCTGCTGGAAGTCGGCGCCGTCGCGCACCAGCATGCCGAAGCCGGCGAAGTAGGGGAACAGAACGCGGTTCACCAGGAAGCCGGGGCAGTCGTTCACCACCACCGGGTTCTTGCCCATCTTCTGGGCGTACTTGACCAGGGTGGCGACGGTTTCGTCGGAGGTCTTCTCGCCGCGGATCACTTCCACCAGGGGCATCATGTGCACCGGGTTGAAGAAGTGCATGCCGCCGAAGTTCTCCGGCTTCTTCAGGGCTTCCGCCAGGCGGGTGATGGAAATGGTGGAGGTGTTGGACGCGAGCACCGCGTCATCACCCAGCACTTCCTCGGTTTCCGCCAGCACGGACTGCTTGATCTTCGGGTTCTCGACCACCGCTTCGACGACCACGTCGATGTTGGTGAAGTCACCGTAGCTCAGGGTGGGGCGGATCATGGACAGGGTCTTGCCCATTTTGGCGGCGTCCATCTTGCCTTTGCTGACGCGCTTGGCGAGCAGCTTGGAGGCTTCGTTCATGCCCAGGTCCAGGGCGTCCGCCTTGATGTCCTTCATCACGATGGGGGTGCCTTTCAGGGCGGACTGGAAGGCGATGCCGCCGCCCATGATGCCCGCGCCCAGTACCGCCGCGTTCTTAATCTCGCGGCTGGCCTTGGCGGTCTTGCCGTTCACTTTCTTAACCTGCTGATCGGCCAGGAACAGACCCACCATGGCGGTGGCCTGCGGGGTCTTGGCGACCTTGGCGAAGCCCTTGGACTCCACGTCCAGCGCTTCGTTGCGCTTCATGCCGGCGGCTTTCTGCATGGATTTTACCGCTTCCATGGGCGCCGGGTAGTTCTTGCCGGCCTGCTGCTGGACCATGGCGGAACCGGTCTGGAACGCCATCATCTGCTCCATGGGAGGCATCGGCAGCGGCTCCAGCTTTTCCTGGCGCTTGGCGCGGAAGTCGATCTTGCCGGCCAGGCACTGCTTCACCAGGTCGATGGCGGCGTCACGCACGTCGTCGTGCTTGACCACCGCGTCCACCATGCCGTCCTTGAAGGCTTTTTCCGGCTTGTGCTGGCCGCCGGCGGAGATCCACTCAACGGCGTTGTCCACGCCCATCAGGCGCGGCGCGCGCACGGTGCCGCCGAAACCGGGGTAGATGCCCAGCTTCACTTCCGGGAAGCCCACCTGGGCCTGTTCGCTCATTACGCGGAATTCGCAGGCCAGGCACATTTCCAGGCCGCCGCCCAGGGCGAAGCCGTTGATGGCGGCCACTTTCGGCACGTCCAGGTCTTCGAAGGCGTTGAAGATGTCGTTCGCCTGGCGGGACCATTTGGCGATCTCCGCTTCTTCCTGGGCGAACATTTCGGTGAATTCGGTGATGTCCGCGCCAACGATGAACACGTTTTTCGCGGAGGTGACGACGATGCCCTTCACCTGGTCGTTGCCTTTCAGGGCCTCGGTGGCCTTGCTCAGGTCTTCCAGGGTGGCTCGGTCGAACTTGTTCACGGACTCGCCTTGAAGGTCGAACTTCAGTTCGGCGATCCCGTCGTCAAGCAGTTGTACGCTTACGGCGTTGCCTTGGTAAATCATATCGTTTGCTCTCCAGTCCCAAAGTATGCGGCCGGCCAGCCGCCTTGGTGAGCCTGTGGTTCCTCACTCGGGGGCGCCAAGTATATGAAAGCAAAGGGCATACATTCAGTCCCTTTTTGTGACTTGCCGGTCGTTGCAAGCCCGCTTCCCGCCTGTATTGGGTGCGGGGCGGGGTCTTTCAACCACCGGCGCTTTCAGCCATGAGGAGGATACAGCAAGCCGGGCCCGGAGTATCTTGACTCGGGAGGCGTCTATGCGGACCCTTGCCGCGTCTTTCCGCCAGGCTGAATTGATGAGCGCACGTCCTTTTCCCGAGATCCGCCGCCGTACCCTGGACACCGTGCCCGACTGGCCCGGCGTGCCGCCGCTGCTGGCCCGGGTGCTGGCCGCCCGCGGCGTCACCCGGGAAGAGCAGCTGCAGCTGAGCCTGGGCCGCCTGCCGCACCCGGACGGCTTCAACGGCCTGGGCGCGGCGGTGGACCTGCTGCAGCAGGCCCGCGAGGAGCACTGGCGCATCTGCGTGGTGGGCGACTACGACGCCGACGGCGCCACCGCCACCGCCCTGATGGTGCGCGGCCTGGCCGGCCTGGGCTTCCGGCGCCCGGACTACCTGGTGCCCAACCGCTTCGAGTACGGCTATGGCCTGTCGCCGGCGATCGTCGAGCTGGCCAGGGAGACCCTGGCCCCGGACCTGATCATCACCGTGGATAATGGCATCGCCAGCGTCGACGGCGTGGCCGCCGCCCGGGCCGCCGGCATGCGCGTGCTGATCACCGACCACCACCTGCCCGGCGACCAGCTTCCGGACGCGGACGCCCTGGTCAATCCGCGCCTGTGCGAGGACGGCTTCCCGGCGCGCAACCTGGCCGGCGTCGGCGTCGCCTTCTATCTACTGCTGGCGGTGCAGCGCCGCCTGGGCATCAAGAGCCCGGTGCTCGACCTGCTGGACCTGGTCGCCCTGGGCACCGTGGCCGACGTGGTGATCCTGGACGACGCCAACCGCATTCTGGTGGAGCAGGGCCTGCGGCGCATCCGCGCCGGCAAGGGCAGCCCCGGCCTGCGCGCCCTGTTGCGGGTGGCCGGCCGCGATCCCGCCAAGGTGGTGGCGGCGGACCTGGGCTTCGCCGCCGGGCCGCGCCTCAACGCCGCCGGCCGACTCACCGACATGAGCCACGGCATCGAATGCCTGCTGGCGGACAGCGAGGAACAGGCGCGCCGCTTCGCCGAGGAGCTGGACACCATCAACCGCGAGCGGCGCGGCATCGAGCAGGGCATGCGCGACGCCGCCATGCTGGAAGTGGCGCGGCTGCGCGAGCGCGAGCTGCCCGCCGCGCTCTGCCTGCACGGCCCGGACTGGCACGAAGGGGTGGTGGGCATCCTCGCCTCGCGGGTCAAGGAGTCGGTGCACCGGCCGGTGATCGCCTTCGCCCCGGCCCGCGAGAAGGGCATGCTCAAGGGCTCCGGCCGCTCGATACCCGGCCTGCACCTGCGCGACGTGCTGGACGCGGTGGCCACCGCCCACCCGGAAATGCTGCACAAGTTCGGCGGCCACGCCATGGCCGCCGGCATGACCCTGCGCGCCGACCATCTGCCGGCCTTCACCGAGGCGTTCCGGGACGCGGTGGCGGCGGTGGCCAGCGCCGACCTGTTCGACGAGGTGGTGGAAACCGACGGCGCCCTTGAGGAGATCGACCTCTGCCTGGACACGGCGGAAATCCTCAGCCACCGCTTCCCCTGGGGCCAGGGCTTCCCGCCGCCGCGCTTCGACGGTGAATTCGAGGTGCTCGACAGCCGCGTGGTCGGCGAGCGCCACCTCAAGCTCACCCTGGGCCTGCCCGGCTGCGGCGGGGTGGTGGACGGCATCCACTTCAACGCCGATCTGGACCAGCTCGGCGACCGCCTGCGTCGGGTGTACGGCGTCTACCGCCTGGAAGTGAACGAATTCCGCGGCAACCGTAACCCGCAGCTGCTCTTCGAGCACCTCAGACCCGCGTAACGGGTGCCTTGTAGGGGGCACTTTGCTAGCATTGCCGTTCGCGCCGCCCCGGCGTGTTGTACCCGATTCGATTCTCGCGCGGCCCAAAAGGCCGGCGATGTCTGGCAGCCCCTAACGGAGGGAAGCATGAAAACAATTCACAAACACCGCCTGGAAGCCGGCACCGATGTGCAGGAACTGCGCCTGCCGGAAGAAGGTGATGTGCTGCGCGTCGATTTTATCCAGCAGGAACGCGCCATCTACATGTGGGTGGAAGTGGACGCCGACACCGTCATCGACACCCCCAAGGAAGTGCGCCGCTTCAAAGTGTTCGCCACCGGCAGCGGCATCCCCAACAACGCCGTCTACATCGGCACCACCCTGGATAACCTCAAACCCGAGGCCTTCCACGTCTACGAACTGGTGGACTGACCCCCGGTGCCCGCCGGCCCCGGCCTCGTCAGGGGCCGGCTGAAACGGTAGAATACGCGGCTTTTCCCATTCTATTGAAAGCGCACTGAGAACCTTTATGGAAGTGAATCCGCTGAGAACCCACCTCACCGACCTGGCCGAGCGCGTCGATGCGCTGAGGGGGTATCTTTGACTACGACCAGAAGAGCGAACGACTGGTCGAAGTAGAGCGCGAACTGGCCCTGCCGGACGTCTGGAACGAGCCCCAACGGGCCCAGGCCCTGGGCAAGGAGCGCTCGCAACTGGAATTCATCGTCGCCACCCTGGACCAGGCCGGCCAGGGCATCGGTGACACCCGCGATCTGCTCGAGCTGGCGGTGGAAGAGGGTGACGAAGCCACCGTCGCGGAAGTGGAAGCGGACCTGCAGCGCCTGGAGCGGATGGTCGCCGACCTGGAATTCCGCCGCATGTTCTCCGGCGAGATGGACGCCTCCAACGCCTATCTGGACATCCAGGCCGGCTCCGGCGGCACCGAAGCCCAGGACTGGGCCGAGATGCTGCTGCGCATGTACCTGCGCTGGGGCGAGGCGCACGGCTTCAAGACCGAGCTGGTGGAAGCCTCCGACGGCGACGTGGCCGGCATCAAGTCCGCCACCGTGCGCTTTGAGGGCGAGTACGCCTACGGCTGGCTGCGCACCGAGATCGGCGTGCACCGCCTGGTGCGCAAGAGCCCGTTCGACTCCGGCGGCCGCCGCCACACCTCCTTCGCCTCGGTATTCCTGTCCCCGGAAGTGGACGAGGACATCGACGTGGACATCGATCCGTCCAAGATCCGTGTCGACACCTACCGCGCCTCCGGCGCCGGCGGTCAGCACGTGAACCGGACCGATTCCGCGGTGCGCCTGACCTATGTGCACACCGACCCGGAAACCGGCGAGGAAACCACCCTGGTGACGCAGTGCCAGAACGGCCGCTCCCAGCACCAGAACAAGGACCAGGCCATGCGCATGCTGCAGGCCAAGGTCTACGACCTGGAGCTGCAAAAGCGCAACGCCGAAAAGCAGAAGCAGGAAGAGGGCAAGTCGGACATCGGCTGGGGCAGCCAGATCCGCTCCTACGTGCTCGACGACGGCCGCATCAAGGACCTGCGCACCAACGTGGAAAGCCACAACACCCAGCAGGTCCTCGACGGCGACCTGGACCGCTTTATCCAGGCCTCGCTGAAGGCAGGGCTTTAAAAGGTTAAACACATGGCTGACGAACAGAACACTCCCAACGACGCCGCCCACGAAGGCGCCGACGAAAACCGTCTGATCGCCGAGCGGCGCGCCAAGCTCAACGAGTGGCGCGAAAGCGGTGACGCCTTCCCCAACCACTTCCGCCGCGACAGCCTGGCCGCCGACCTGCAAAAACAGTACGGCGAGCTGAGCAAGGAAGAGCTGGAAGAAAAGAACATCCAGGTGGCCGTGGCCGGGCGCCTGATGCTCGACCGCAAAGCCTTCAAGGTGCTGCAGGACATGTCCGGGCGCATCCAGATCTTCGCCCCCAAGCCGGTGCAGAAAGACACCAAGCACTGGGACCTGGGCGACGTGGTGGGCGTGCGCGGCACCCTGTGCAAATCCGGCATGGGCGACCTGTACGTGATGATGGACGAGTACCTGCTGCTCACCAAGTCGCTGCGACCGCTGCCGGAAAAACACAAAGGCCTCACCGACACCGAGTCCCGCTACCGTCAGCGCTACGTGGACCTGATCGTCAACGAGGACAGCCGCCGCACCTTCCAGATCCGCTCACAGATGGTGGCCGGCATCCGCAACTACCTGGTGCGCCACGGTTTCGTGGAAGCGGAAACGCCGATGCTGCAGGTGATCCCCGGCGGCGCCACGGCGCGGCCGTTCATCACCCACCACAACAGCCTGGACCTGGACATGTACCTGCGCATCGCGCCGGAACTGTACCTCAAGCGTCTGGTGGTGGGCGGCTTCGAGCGGGTGTTCGAGATCAACCGCAACTTCCGCAACGAGGGCCTCAGCACCCGGCACAATCCGGAATTCACCATGCTGGAGTTCTACCAGGCCTACGCGGATCACAACGACCTGATGAACCTCACCGAGGACATGCTGCGCACCCTGGCGCAGGACGTGCTGGGCACCACCGAGATTCCCTACCAGGATGACGTCTACGACTTCGGCAAGCCGTTCGCGCGGCTGTCGGTGTTCGATTCCATCCTGCAGTACAACGACGACATCGACGCCGCCACCCTGGCGGACGAGCAGGGCGCCCGCGGCATAGCCGAACGGCTGGGTATCCCCGTGAAGGACGGCTGGGGCCTGGGCAAGGTGCAGATCGAGATCTTCGAGAAGACCGTCGAGCACCGCCTCAAGGACCCGACCTTCATCACCGATTACCCCACCGAGGTGTCGCCGCTGGCCCGCCGCAAGGACGACGACCCCTTCGTCACCGAGCGCTTCGAGTTCTTCGTCGGCGGCCGCGAGATCGCCAACGGCTTCTCCGAGCTCAACGACGCCGAGGATCAAGCGGAACGATTTCGCGCCCAGGTGGCCGAAAAAGAAGCGGGGGACGACGAAGCCATGTTCTACGACGAAGACTACATCACCGCCCTGGAACACGGCCTGCCGCCCACCGCCGGCGAGGGAATCGGCATCGACCGTCTGGTGATGTTATTCACGAATTCTCCCTCTATTCGTGATGTAATCCTGTTTCCTCACATGCGACCGCGCTAGCCCGACATCAATGCGCATTAACGAATAACAAAGTGAAGGCCGTTATGAGTTCAGCCATTCAGTATCAGGGCCGCAAGGCCCGTCGCGCCGGCAGTGAACAACGCCGCCAGGCCATTCTGGACGCGGCGCTTAACATCATCGTCACCGACGGCATCCGCGCGGTGCGCCACCGCGCCGTGGCCCGCGAGGCGGATGTGCCGCTGTCCGCCACCACCTATTACTTCAAGGACATCTCCGACCTGATCGCGGACGCCTTCACCCTGTTCGCGGAGCGTGCCCTGGAAGAGGTGATCCGCCCGTTCCGCGACCAGGCGTTCGGCTTGATCCAGCAGTTCCAGGCCCAGGCCAGCCACCAGGAGCCCGACCGCGCCCGTCTGATCGAGTCGCTGGCGTCGATGCCCACCGCGTTCATCCTCGATGAGGTGACCAACCGCCGCGAGCATCTGATCGCCGAGCAGGCGTTCTTCCAGGAGGCGATTCTCGACCCGCGCCTGCGGGGGCTGGCGGATCTGTACCTGAAGGAAATGTCGTCGCTGCTGATCGACGCCTGCCGGGCGGTCGGTTCGGAAAGCCCGGAATTGGACGCGGAGTTGATCCACAGCTTCCTGCTCGCCACCGAGGTGCGCCTGCTCGCCCACCCGGAATGGGCCGACGAAAAGGCGCTCAACAAACGCATGCACCACCTTTTGGAGAAGCTGGTCCCCCATGGCTGAACAGTCCTCGGTGGAGTTGGAGCCGGGCTGGAAGCAGGTGCTCGGTGACGAATTCACCAAGCCCTACATGCAAGATCTGAAAGCCTTCCTGCGCCAGGAAAAGCAGGCCGGCGAGACCGTCTACCCGCCCGGCCCGGACATCTTCCGCGCCTTCAACGAGACCCCCTTCGACCAGGTCAAGGTGGTGATTCTCGGCCAGGACCCGTACCACGGCCCCAACCAGGCCCACGGGCTGTGCTTCTCGGTGCAGCCGGGCGTGCGCACGCCGCCGTCGCTGATCAATATCTTCAAGGAAATCGAACGTGACCTGGGCATTCCGGCCCCGGACCACGGCAACCTGGACGCCTGGGCGCGCCAGGGTGTGCTGTTGCTCAACGCGGTGCTCACCGTGCGCGCCGGCCAGGCCGCTTCCCACCAGCGCCAGGGCTGGGAGGAATTCACCGACCAGGCCATCGAGCACATCAACCGCGAGCGCGAAGGCGTGGTGTTTTTTCTGTGGGGCAGCTACGCCCAGAAAAAAGGCAAGCTGATCGACCGGCAGCGCCACTGCGTGCTCACCGCGCCGCACCCGTCGCCGCTCTCCGCGCATCGCGGTTTCCTGGGCTGCGGGCACTTTTCCCGCGCCAACCAGTACCTTCTGCAACAAGGCAAGGACCCCATCGACTGGTCCCTGTGAACCTTCGCATCACCGACCCATTAAGGACCCTTTCGGCATGACCGACAATGTACAGTTCCAAGAAAGTGTACAGTTCGAAGAACGCCCCACCGGCAGCGGCCACCTGATCGGCCGCGCCACGCTCAACGCGCCGCGCTCGCTCAACGCCCTCAGCCTGGAAATGATCGAAGCCCTCGACCGGCAAATCACCGACTGGCAGGCCCGCGAAGAGGTCGTGGCGATCTGGCTGGAAGGGAACGGCGGCAAGGCGCTCAGCGCCGGCGGCGACGTGGTCGCCCTGCACGGCGCCATGGTCAAGCACGCCGGGCAGAGCCGGAACCCGTTCACCGAACACTACTTCGCCAGCGAATACCGCCTCGACTATCGGCTGCACACCTCCGAGACCCCGGTGATCTGCTGGGCGGACGGCGTGGTCATGGGCGGCGGCATGGGCCTGATGCAGGCCAGCCAGTTCCGCCTGGTGACGCCGAAAAGCCGGCTCGCCATGCCGGAAATCACCATCGGCCTGTTCCCGGACGTGGGCGCCAGCTGGTTCCTCAACCGCCTGCCCGGCAAAACCGGCCTGTTCCTGGGCCTCACCGGCGTCCACCTCAACGCCCGCGACGCCCTCGACCTGGGCCTCGCCGACCGCTTCGTCGACGCCGACCGCGAGCAGGTGCTCGACGCCCTGGCCGAAACCCACTACCAGAACGACCGCGCCGCCAATCGCCGGCAACTGCACCGCACCCTGCAGGATCTCGCCACCCGCCCGGACAGCCTCACCCCGGCGGTGATGGATCATCTCGACACCATCAACACCCTCTGCGACGCCGCCACCGTCAACGAAGTGGTGCACCGCATCCTCGAGCACAAACAATGCGACGGCTGGCTCGACAAAGCCCGCGCCACCCTCGCCGACGGCTGCCCGCAAACCGCCCACCTGGTCTGGGAACAGCTGCGGCGCAGCCGCCACCTGTCCCTGGCCGAAGTGTTCCGCATGGAATGGTGCCTGGCGGTGCAATGCACCCTGCACGCCGACTTCCGCGAAGGCGTCCGCGCCCTGCTCATCGACAAGGACGGCAAACCCCGCTTCCGCCACCGCGACGTCGACCAGGTCGACCCCAGCTACATCGACGGCTTCTTCCAGAACCCGGCGCCGCAACACCCCCTAGCCGACCTCTGAGCCTGGGGGTGGGCTTGTGCTTGTGCGAGCGGGCCTCGCCCGCGAAAGGCCGGCAAAGCGGGCCGGCAGGATCCCAGAGGTCTTGATGGAGGGTTTGGGATAGCGCCCTGGCATCCCGCCGGCAAGCACAGCTTGCCTTTCGCGGGCAGGGCCCGCTCCCACAAGCCACCAGCCAACCCCGGCGCGTCCTTCCTGGAGGGTGAGGCCTCTCTGGAGGGTCACACCGGGCCGACTACCGACCCACCGCCCGACGCTCCTCCTCAATCACCCGAACCAACTCCTCAACCGGCAACGCCCGGCTCCGGTGCGCCCCGGTTCCGGCCCACAGGCTCTTCCACTCGGCGCCGGCGGCCTTGCGCAACGGCGAGGTGAGCCGGTGCTGGTCCGGGTAGGGCGCCACCTCGGTGGGTGCCCGCCCGTCCATCCAGGCGTTGGCGATGCCCCGCGCCCAGCGCCCGGACACCGCCCGGGTCACCGCGGTGGCGTCCGGCCCGGCGTCGGCCAGCGCCTGGCGCCAGCCCTCGGCGGTGCCGGCCTCCGGGCAGCGCAAAAACGCCGTGCCCAGCTGGCCGGTGGCCGCGCCGGCGGCCATCACCCGCGCCACATCGGCGCCGTCCATCAGACCGCCGGCGGCGATCAGCGGCGTACCGATATCCCGGCAGGCGCTCAGCAGCTCGTCCAGCGGCAGGCCCTCTCCCCGCGGGTCGGCCCCGCCACGGTGGCCGCCGGCTTCCTCGCCCTGCAGCACGATGCCGTCGACGCCGTCGCCGGCCAGCGCCAGCGCTTCGTCACGCTGGGTGGCGGTGCCCACCAGGGTGATGCCGCGCGCCCGGCAGGCCGCCATCATCGATTTGGGCAGGCGCCCGAAGGTCCAGGAAAACACCGCCGGGCGGGCCTCCAGCATGGCCTCGAACTGCTCACGGAAATCGGGCAGCGGCGGAAAATCATCCGGCACCGGCACGCCGGCCTGCCGGTAGCAGGGCGACAGTGCCTTCAGGGCCGCCCGCCATTCCGGGTCGGTGGCGTCCCGTTCGGCGGGAATGAAGAGATTGATGGCGAAGGCGTCGCCGCCCGCCGCCCGCACGCCCTCGGCGGCGGCCATGATGGCGTCGCCGCTCAAATAGCCGGCGCCCACCGAGCCGAGCGCGCCGGCGCGGCTGGCGCCGGCGACGACGTCAGCGGTGGACAGGCCGCCGGCCATCGGCGCCTGGATCAAGGAGTAGTCTTGGAACGCCATGGCGCCTCCGGTGTGCTAACGGTTCAGGATTTCGGTTGCGGCAGCGAGTAGGGCAGGTCCAGCGGCTCGGCGTGCAGCGGCTGGTCACCGTGGTAGAGCTCGCCCTCGTGGGTCACGCGCAGCGCCGCCAGTGCCACCGGGGCCGGCGCGCCCGGGGCGCTGTCGACCACTTCGCCCACCGCCTTGCCGTCGGCGTTACGCAGGCTTTCCCCGGCCTGCAGCGGCGGCCCCTGGTACTGAAAGGCGCGCATCCGCTGCTTGAGCTTGCCCTTGAAGTGCATCCGCGCCACCACTTCCTGGCCGGTGTAGCAGCCCTTCTTGAAGCTGACGCCGCCGAGCACGTCGTAATTCAGCACCTGGGGCAGGAACAGGTCCTCGCCGCCGGAGAACACCTGGGCCTCGCCCGCCAGAATGTCCTGGAAGCGGGCGCCGTTGCTGTCCACCAGGGCGCGCTCGGCGCTCAGCGCCTGCCAGTGGGCGCCCAGCAGGCCGGGGGCCGCCACCAGTAGCGCCACGTCCGCGTGGGCGTAGCGCAGCACGGTGATGCCGTCGCGGTGCGCGCTCTGCCCGGCGCCGGGCACCGGCAGGCCGGCCTCGGCGAGGGTGCCGTCGACGCCGCCGCTGAGCTGCGCCATCGCCAGTTCCGCGTCAGGCTGGAAATCGGCCTTGGCCCGCAGTTTGTATTTCTCGAAGCAGCGCAGGGTGTCGTCCACCCGGGCCTGGGGCACCACCAGCAGGTAGCCGCCGGGCATCGCCGCCACCCGGGCGCTGACCAGCCCCCGGCCCTTCAGGGAAAGGTGCATGGCCAGCCGCTGGGCGCCTTCGTCGATGTGCTTGAGGTCGGCGGTGATCTGCCCCTGCAGATAGTCGCCGGCTTCGTCGCCGGTCACGCGGATCACCGCCAGGTGGTCGCAAAGCGCCAGCGCCGGTTGCCGCACGCCGCCCGCGCTGGGTTGCTGATCGCCGAGAATGGCTTGCCAGGTGCTCATAATGCCCCTTTCCTTAGAATATCGAGCTTGGAAATAGCGAGTGCCGCGCCAGAGTTTGGGGCGCATGGCTGTAAACCAAGGCCCATGATGATAGATAATCCACCCCTGATCTGTCAGTCCATCAGCCAAAGAGGCGCCATCAATGACACCCCCGGAATCCCTTGATATCGCCGAACAGAAGCGACGTTTCCACTGGCAATGCCGGCGCGGCGCCTCCGAGGTGGAAGTGGTGCTCAACGCCTATCTGGAGCGTTTTTTCGAGGTCGACGACGATGAGCGCCGCGCCCGCTTCGCCCGCCTACTGGAATGCGAGGACGTGGACCTGCTGGAGTGGTTCACCCGGCGCTCCCAGCCCGAGGACCCCGAATTGCGCGCCTTCGTCGCCGAGTTGCTCGACCGTGTGGCCCAGAAGGGTTGAGCTGGCCGGCTCCCGCTACCCACGGCGGTTGCGGTGCGCCGCGCTCGGCCTGGGCGCGGCGGCGATCCTGCTCAGTGGCTTGCCGCTGAGCCTGGCGGCGCTCACCGGGCTGGCCGCGCTGGTGGCGGCGCGCCGCTGGCGCCCGGCCACGCCGCGCAGCGTGGACGTCACCCCCGGCGCCGTGCGGCTGAGCCTGCGCGACGGCCGCCGGGTGACCCTGACGCCGCCGTTCCGGGTGATGCTGCGCGAGCACTGGCTGGCGCTGCACTGCCCGCGCCGGGGCTGGGTGTGGGTGTTCCCGGACCAGGCCGGCCCGGCGGCGCTGACGCCGCTGCGTCAGGTGCTCTACCTGCAGCGCCGCTGATCAGGGCCGTCCCGGCACCAGCACCGAATCCTTGCCGACCGGGTCCGCGTCCGGGAATTCACGCATGAAGTGCAGGCCCCGGCTCTCCTTGCGCTGCAGCGCCGAGCGGATAATCAGATCGGCGATCACCACCAGATTACGCAGCTCCAGCAGATCGTTGCTGATGTGGTAATTGCTGTAATACTCGGTGATCTCCTTTTTCAGCATCTCCACCCGGTGCTGGGCCCGCTCCAGGCGCTTGGTGGTGCGCACGATGCCCACGTAGTCCCACATAAAGCGGCGCAGCTCGTCCCAGTTGTGGCTGATCACCACGTCCTCGTCGGAGTCGGTCACCTTGGAGTCGTCCCAGGGCGCGGCGTCGCGGGGCTCGGGCAGGTCGTGCAGATGCTCGCCGATATGTTGCGCCACGGCGCGGCCGTAGACGAAGCACTCCAGCAGGGAATTGCTGGCCATGCGGTTGGCGCCGTGCAGGCCGGTGAAGCCGGTTTCGCCCAGCGCGTACAGCCCGGGCACGTCGGTGCGCCCGTCGCGGTCGATGATCACGCCGCCGCAGGTGTAGTGCGCCGCCGGCACCACCGGAATCGGATCGCGGGTGATGTCCAGCCCCAGCTGCAGGCACTTGGCGTACACGGTGGGGAAGTGCTCGATGATGAAATCCGCCGGCTTGTGGCTGATGTCCAGATATAGGCAGTCCGCGCCCAGACGCTTCATTTCATGGTCGATGGCGCGCGCCACCACGTCGCGGGGCGCCAGCTCGGCGCGCTCGTCGAAGCGCGGCATGAAACGCTCGCCGTTGGGCAGCAGCAGGCGTCCGCCTTCGCCGCGAATCGCCTCGGTGATCAGAAAGCTCTTCGCCTTGGGATGGTACAGGCAGGTGGGGTGGAACTGCATGAATTCCATGTTCGCCACCCGGCAGCCGGCGCGCCACGCCATGGCGATGCCGTCGCCGGTGGCCACGTCCGGGTTGGAGGTATACAGGTACACCTTGGAGGCGCCGCCGGTGGCCAGCACCACCGAGCGCGCCAGAATCACGTCGGTTTCGCCGGTTTTGATGTTGTGCACGTAGGCCCCGCAGCAACGACGCTCTTTACCTTGTTGCCCGTCGGGGCTGTTGTGCTCCTGCAGAATCAGGTCCACGGCGACCCGGTGCTCAAAAAGCTGTACATTGTCGCGCTCCTTGACGCGGTCGATCAGCGTGCTGGAGATCGCCACCCCGGTGGCGTCGGCGGCGTGGATGATGCGCCGGTGGCTGTGGCCGCCCTCGCGGGTCAGGTGGTAGGGCAAGGGATTGGCCTCCGAGCCCTCCAGGCGGGTAAAGTCCACCCCCTGGTCGATCAGCCAGCGAATCGCGCGCGGCCCGTTTTCCACCGTGTAGCGCACCGCGTCGTCATGGCACAGGCCGCCGCCGGCCAGGTGGGTGTCGCGCACGTGGCTTTCCAGGGAGTCGTCGCTGTCGAGCACCGCGGCCACGCCGCCCTGGGCGTAGTAAGTGCTTGCATGGGTGAGTTCACCCTTGGACAGCAGCGCCGCCTGCACGCCGTCGGGCAGGCCCAGGGCCACGGTAAGGCCGGCGGCGCCGGAGCCGATGATCAGAACGTCGTAGCGGAAGGTGGCCATGAAGCCTCTTTAGCTGGGGAAATGTTGAACCAATGTGAAAACCGGTGCTTCCGGAGGCGCTAGTATAGCCGCCCGTGGAACACCTGATACAATACCGCGTTTTACCCTCCGCCAGGCTGGGAACAGTGATACCTTGACGGGAGCCCCGGTGTCAGACGAACAGTTGGTCAAGAAAGCCAAGAGCGGCGATCAGCGCGCCTTCGAGGTGCTGGTGCTCAAGTACCAGCAGCGTATCTTCGCGCTGATCAGCCGCTATGTGCGTGACCACGACGAGGTCCAGGACGTCGCCCAGGAAGCCTTTATCAAAGCCTGGCGCGCGCTGCCCCGTTTCCGTGGCGACAGTGCCTTTTACACCTGGCTCTATCGGATCGCCGTGAACACCGCCAAGAACCATCTGGTGTCGTTGAGCCGCCGTCCGCCGGGCTCCGACCTGGATGCCGCCGAGGCGGAACAGTACAGTGGCGCGGAGATGCTCCATGAAATTGGAACCCCGGAGTCGCATCTGTTGTCCGATGAGTTGGAGGCAGTTATCCACAAGTCCATCGAGGAGCTGCCCCAGGAGCTGAGGACCGCCGTCACCTTGCGTGAATTCGAAGGTCTCAGCTATGAGGATATCGCGGCGGTCATGGAGTGCCCGGTGGGAACCGTTCGTTCCCGCATTTTCCGGGCCCGTGAAGCCATCGATGAAGCGGTGCGTCCCCTGCTCGGGTCGCAGCGCGGCGACAGAGGGTGAGGACATGAACAGGGACTACGAAGCGCTTTCCGCCTTCCTGGACGGCGAAACCAACGAACTGGAAACCCGGCGCGTGCTGCGCGACCTGGACCAGGCCGATATCGCGACCCTGGGTCGCTGGCAACTGGCCAGCGATACCCTGCGCGGGCACGCCAGCCGGGAAGTGCCGCCGGCGTTCAACGCACGGCTCTCCGCCGCCCTGGCGGCGGAATCGAAGCCCGCCAAGCGGGCCGGCATGATGGGCGGCTTTGCCCGGGTGGCGGTGGCCGCCTCCGTGGCCGCCGCCACCGTGATCGGCTGGCAGTACTGGAGCGTGCCCGCCGGCAACGGCGCGGCGGCGCCCACCATGGCCGCCAATGACGGCGCCGCGCCGTCCGCGCCCACCGGCAGCGCCACCATCGGCGCCACCCCGGTGGCCGCCGAGCAGCGCCTGACGCGGCCGTTCGGCGAGACCTCCCTGGTGGCGCAGGGCGCCCGTCAGGGCGAGCGCGCCACCGGCACCGTCAACACCGCCCAGCCGCGGGTGAACGCCATGCTGCTGCGCCACAGTGAATTCACCGCTCGCCACAGCAGCCAGGGCATGATGCCCTACGCCCGCCTGGTGAGCATGGACGCCCGCAACG